>Ga0307378_10000047_pt1 | contig 219117 bp, 178 predicted proteins | sample UN1MG_FD_202238 | JGI IMG/M metagenome (GOLD analysis project Ga0307378, IMG submission 202238) | Soil microbial communities from Risofladan, Vaasa, Finland - UN-1 | ecosystem: Environmental > Terrestrial > Soil > Coastal area > Acid sulfate soil | place: Finland: Risofladan, Vaasa... | reverse complement strand
CGGCTGCGCCGTGTCCAAGCCCGGCGGTCGCGCGGGAGCGCGACCCCACCGCGTGCAGGCGCGGCTGCGCCGTGTCCAAGCCCGGCGGTCGCGCGGGAGCGCGACCCCACCGCGTGCAGGCGCGGCTGCGCCGTGTCCAAGCCCGGCGGTCGCGCGGGAGCGCGACCCCACCGCGTGCAGGCGCGGCTTCGCCGTGTGCAGGCCCGGCGGTCGCGCGGGAGCGCGACCCCACCGCGTGCAGGCGCGGCTTCGCCGTGTGCAGGCCCGACGGTCGCGCGGGAGCGCGACCCCACCGCGTGCAGGCGCGGCTGCGGTTACGCGCGTTGAGCCAAGGTTTGGGGCTGGCCGGCGTTGAGTCAGTGGAGGGTTTGGGGCTGGATGGTGGCTTGTTGACTTGATTTGGGGGGTGGATTGTGGTATCCATAGGTGTTGCTACCTCGTTAGATCCTTTCTGATGGTGTGGATTGCATGAACATACATCCTTCGGCGATCGTTGATTCGAATGCTGAACTGGCGGAAACCGTTGAGGTACAGGCTTTTTCGATAATCGGACCGCACGTGAAGATCGATGAGGGGACGGTTGTCGGGCCGCACTGTGTGGTGGCTGGGCGGACGGTGATCGGGAAGAATAATCGTCTGTTCAGCGGTGCGCAGATTGGCGTGCTTTCGCAGGACCTGAAACACAAGTCGGGGCTGATTGGGCGAACGGAGATCGGGGACGCCAACCTTTTCCGGGAGCATGTGACGGTAAGTGCTTGCACGTTGACGAGTTACGACGAGGAACAGCGTGTAACGTCGATTGGCAGCAACGGTATGTTCATGGCGTATTCGCATGTGGCGCACGACTGCCATGTGGGTAGCCGGGTGATCATGGCGAACTGCGCGTCGCTTGCGGGACATGTGGACGTGGAGGACGGAGCAATCCTTGGGGGACTTTCGGGGATTCATCAGGAATGCGTGGTGGGTTCGCTGGCGTTTGTGGGGGGTCTGTCGCGTGTGGCGAAAGACGTGCCGCCGTACATGATCGTGGACGGGAACCCGGCGGTTTGCTGTGGGCCGAACACGGTGGGTTTGAAGCGTAGCGGTTTTGACGTGGCGCAGCGAGCGCGGGTCCGTCAGATGTTCAAGCTGATGTTCCGGTCGGACCTGAACACGACGCAGGCGCTGCATGAAATTGAAAACACCATCGAAGAGAGCCCGGAACGGACGCATTTTGTGGAGTTTATCCGCCAGTCGATCCGGGGCATCACGAAGTAAGTCAGCGGCGGCTTGTCCGCGTCGTTTACGGCACGCGCCGTGTGTGTGCGGTGCCGTAGCAGTCAGGACCGTTCTCCCGTAACGGCCATTCCAGGACCCGAGGGTTTCCCGAATGTCGCAAATACGCACCGGCGTAGTTGGCGTGGGCCATTTGGGTTATCACCATGCGCGGGTTTACGCGGGCTTGGAGAATGTGGATCTCGTGGGAGTAGTGGACGTGGATCGGGTGCGTGCGGAGAAGGCGGGTGAGGATTTTAATGCGTCGGTTTGCGGTTCGGTGGGGGAGTTGGTGGCGCGTGGTGTGGGGGCGGTGTCTGTGGCGGTTCCGACGACGGCGCATCACGGTGTGGTGATGGACCTTCTGGCGGCGGGTGTGGCGGTTCTGGTGGAGAAGCCGATCGCGGCGACGGTGGCGGAGGCTCGTGAGATGGTGGATGCGGCTCGGGTGGCGGGCCGTGTGCTGCAGGTGGGACATATTGAGCGGTTTAACGGTGCCGTATTGGCGTTGACGGGCGTGGTTCGTTCGCCGCGGTTTATCGAGTGCCACCGGCTGAGCCCTTACCCGAGCCGTGGGGATGATGTGAGCGTGATATACGACCTGATGATTCACGATCTGGACCTAGTTCTGGCGCTTGTGGGGACGCGGGTGGTTCAGGTGGACGCGGTTGGAGTGCCGGTTTTCTCGCAGTATGAGGACATCGCGAACGCGCGAATCCGTTTTGAGTCGGGTTGCGTGGCGAATCTGACGTGCAGCCGGATTTCGGTTGAGCGGATGCGGAAAATACGGGTGTTTGAACAGGACGCTTACTTGTCGACGGACTACAGCGAACAGGAGGTGCTGGTATACCGGAAAAAGCCGGGTCGGGTGGCGCCGGGTCGGTCTCCGATGGAACTGGTGACGGTGGAATCGCTGCCGGTGGAGCGTGACGAGCCGCTGAAACGGGAGCTGGAGTCGTTTGTGGAGTGCGTTCGGAGCGGTCGGCGTCCGGTGGTATCGGGCGAAGACGGTCTGGCGGCCTTGGAACTGGCTCAGCAGGTGGTGGACACGGCGCGCGCGACGCGCGTTCGGGGGTCGGGTTGAGCGTTTTATTTTTTTCAGCGGGCGAATCGTCGGGCGATCTTCATGGTGCAAACCTGATCGAGGCGCTGCGTGAAGCGGACGGTGGTTTGGAGTTTGAGGGGCTAGGCGGGGTTCGGATGTCGGCGGCGGGTATGCGCCTGATCGAAGACGTGGCGGGCCACGGCGTGATGGGGTTTTGGGAGGTGGTGAAGTCGTTTGGCTGGATCCGTCGAGTATTTGTGGATACGGTTCGGCGGCTGGAGGCGGTGCGTCCGGCTTGCCTGGTGGTGATTGACTATCCGGGGTTTAACATCCGGTTGGCGCGTGCGGCTCGTGGCCTTGGTATCCCGGTTGTGTATTACGTCAGCCCGCAGGTTTGGGCGTGGAAGAAGGGGCGGATACATACGATCGCGAAACTGGTGGACAAGATGCTGGTGATATTGCCGTTTGAGGAGGGGCTCTACCGGTCGGTTGGTGTGGCCTGCGCGTACGTTGGCCATCCGTTGTTGGACGAGGTGGCGCGGTTCCGTCCGAGGGGGCTTTTCAGGGGTGATTGCGTGATAGGCCTGTTGCCGGGTAGCCGGGAGCAGGAGATCGCGCGTCTGATGGGGCCGATGGTTGAGGTAGCTCGCGGCATCCGGGAGAGGCACGGGGGAGCGCGTTTTGTGGCGCCGTGCGTAGACGCGGTGCGGGAGGCACAGATAAGGGAGATGGCGGGTGGATTCGAGGTGGAGACGGTTGTGGGTCAGTCGTACGAGGTGTTGAGCGGTGCGCGGTTTTGTTTGGTGGCCTCGGGAACGGCGACGCTGGAGACGGCCATATTCGGTGCGCCGATGGTGATTGTATACCGGACGTCGCGGTTGAATTACTGGATAGCGCGGCATGTGGTGAAGGTCAAGCATATCGGTCTGGTGAATATCCTTGCGGGTCATGAGATTGTTCCGGAGTTTATCCAGGGTCGGGCGACGGCGGGCGAGATATTGCCGCACGCGCTGGAGTTGATCGAGGACACGCCGCGGCGGAAGCAGATGGTGGATGATCTTCGGGCGTTGAGGTCGGGTCTGGGGGAGCCGGGTGCGTCGCGGCGTGCGGCGCGTGAGATCCTGGGGGTGGTGCGGGGGGCGAGCCATGGCTGACCGGCTGTTTTTGTTTGACGGGACGGCGTTCGCGTACCGGTCGTTTTTTGCGATTCGTTCGGCATTGACGGATTCGAAGGGGCGGCCGACGAACGCGGTATACGGGTTCACGCGGGTACTGATGAAAATCTTGCGGGAAGAGGAATTCACACATTTGGCGGTGGTGTTTGATGCAGCAGGCAAGACGTTTCGGGATGAGTTGTACCCGGAGTACAAGGCCACCCGCAGGGCCACGCCGCCGGACCTGATCGAGCAATTCCCGCTAATCGACATGGTACTCGATGCTTTCAACATCCCCATATTGCGTATTCCAAACGTTGAGGCGGACGACGTGCTGGGGACGCTTGCGCGCCGCGCGGAGGCGTCGGGTATGGATACGGTGCTGGCGACGAGCGACAAGGATCTTTTGCAGTTGGTGACGGACCGAGTGGTGGCCTATGACCCGGCGAAGGGGGATGAGGGGGTTTGGTACCGCGCGGGCGAGGTTCGGGAGCGGTTTGGTGTGGGGCCGGAGCATGTGGCGGACGCGCTTGGGCTGATGGGTGACACGGCGGACAATGTGCCGGGCATAAGGGGTATTGGGGAGAAAACGGCGCGAAAGCTGCTGGAGACGTATGGGTCGCTGGAAGTGATTTACGAGCATTTGGGGGAGATTTCGGGGAAGCTGCGGGATCGGCTGGAGGAGGGGCGGGACATTGCGTTTTTAAGCCGGAAATTGGCGACGATCGACACGAACGTGGGGGTCGATTTTGATTTTGGGACCTGCCGGCGTGCGGAACCGGATGCGTCTCGGCTGGCGAAGGTTTTCGCGGAACTCGAGTTTCAGACGCTGATGGAGAAGTTTTTGCCGGAGGCGGGTGCGGAGGAGGATCTGCGGTACGTTCCTATTTGGACGGTGGAGCAGTTGGACGAGGTTTTGGCGAAGTTGAGGGCGGCGGGCGAGTTTGCGGTCGATACGGAGACGACGTCGGTCGACGCGATGCGTGCGGAGCTTGTGGGGGTGTCGCTGTCGTGCGAGGCTCAGCGGGCATGGTACGTGCCGGTAGGCCACACGTGCGCCGGGCCGGGGCTGTGGGAGGACTTGGGGGGGCCGGAATCGGGGCCCCGCTTGGCGGAGCAGATCGACCGGTCTACGGCGCTGGGTAGGCTTCGCCCGCTGCTGGAGGACGCGGGGGTGGGTAAGGTGGGGCACAATATCAAGTATGACCTGGTGGTACTGGCGCGGGCGGGTATCCGGCTTGAGGGTATTACCATGGATACGATGGTGGCATCGTACTTGACTGATCCGTCCCGTTTAAGGCATAATCTAAGCGAAGTCAGCCTTCAGTACCTCAAGCGTAAAATGATCCCGATCACCGACTTGATCGGCAAGGGATCGAAAGCCGTCACGTTTGACAAGGTTCCCATTGGCAAAGCGTGCGAGTACGCGTGTGAAGATGCGGACATATCGTGGCGGCTGGCGGGCGTATTCCGGGGCTTGCTCCGGGAGCGGGCGGTAGACTCGCTGTACAGGGAAGTGGAGTTGCCGCTGATCGGCGTGCTGGCGCGGATGGAGATGGCCGGCATCGCGATCGACCCCGCCGTATTCAAACACCTGTACGACGAGCTCGCCGTGCGGTTGAAAGCCCTCGAGGCCCAAATCCACGAGATGGCCGGCGAACTGTTTCAGATCAATTCGCCGAAACAACTTCAGGCGATCCTATTTGAAAAGATCGGGCTTGCACCCCGGCGCAAGACCAAGACGGGTTATTCGACGGACGTGGACGTTTTGGAAGAGCTTGCGCTGGAGCATCCGCTGCCGAAACTAATCCTGGAGTATCGGATGCTGGAGAAGCTGCGCGGGACGTACGTTGATGCGCTGCCCAAGCTGGTGCACCCGGAGACGGGCCGGATCCACACGTCTTTTAATCAGGCGGTGACGGCGACGGGTCGTTTGTCGAGCAGCGACCCGAACCTTCAGAACATCCCGGTCCGGAGCGAGATTGGACGTCGGATCCGGGAAGGGTTCGTGCCGGCGAGCGGTTGCCGGCTGATCTCGGCGGATTATTCGCAAATTGAATTACGCGTTTTAGCGCACCTTTCCGGTGACGCGCGGTTGCGCGAGGCGTTCGAGAAGGACATGGACATCCACCGGGATACGGCGTCGCGCATATTCGGAGTAACGGCGGATTTGGTGACGGCGGAGATGCGGCGTCAGGCGAAGGCGGTGAATTTTGGTGTAATCTACGGGATCAGCCCGTTCGGGCTCGCGCGCAACACCGGGATCAGCCAGTCGGACGCGTCGCGATTTATCGAGAGTTATTTTGAGCAGTATCCGGGTGTGGCGGAGTGGATCGATGGGACGCTGCGGAAAGCGCGGGCGGCCGGTTACGTGACGACGGTTCTGAACCGGCGGCGGTATATCCCGGACATCAACAGCAGCGAGGTGGTGCCGAGGAAGGCGGCGGAGCGCGTGGCGATGAACACGCCTGTGCAGGGTAGCGCGGCGGATATCATCAAGCTGGCGATGTTGCGGCTTGACCGGGAGTTGGCGACGCGGCGGTCGCGGCTGCTGTTGCAGGTTCACGACGAGCTGCTTGTGGAAAGCCCGACGGATGAGGCGGAGGCGACGGCGGGTTTGGTGAAGGACGTAATGGAAGGCGCGTTGCGATTGAGCGTGCCACTGAAGGTAGACGTGGGGATAGGCCAGAACTGGGCCGAGATCCACTGAGCGCGCCTAAGAAGGCGCGATCGCGTCCTAACGGACGGGGCGCCGCCTAAGAAGAGGCGTGGCTAGCTAAACGTACCGTACCGCATGATGTGCGGCGGCGGGGAAACCTTGTGTCGATAGAAGTGTTGAAGACGAATGCGCCTGCCCGAGAGGGGGGGCGCGGAAATGCGAGGCGCCGAACCCGGAGCCACAAGACCGTGCGTGTTGCACGGGGTTCATATAACGGCGGCGCCCGAAGGGGAAATGAATGCCTGATAGAAACGGAGACAAGTTGCAAATGAAGAACCGGCCGCGAGGCCCGAAACGACCGGGCGGACCGGGCAACCGGCCGGGCCATGGCAAGAACAAGGGGCCAAAACCCCATCAGCAGCAGCAGAACCGGCCGCCGGTGGAAGTGATGCCGAACGATATCGAGCCGGAGGAGATCCCGCAGAGCAACGGGCCGGAGATCGAGATCACGGCGCTGAAGTCGATGTCGATGAATGATCTGGTCGACATTGCGCGGCAGCTTGGTATCGAAGGCTATACGGGGCTGAAGAAGCAGGATCTGATCTTCAAGGTGTTACAAGGCAGTATCGAGAAGGCGGGATCGATCTACGGTGAGGGCACGCTCGAGATCCTGCCGGACGGGTTTGGGTTCCTGCGTTCGGGCGATTATTCGTACCTGCCGGGTCCGGACGACATTTACGTGTCGCCGTCGCAGATCCGGAAGTTTTCGCTGCGTACGGGCGACACGATCCAGGGTCATGTGCGGCCGCCGAAGGAAGGGGAGCGTTATTTTGCACTGCTGAAGGTTGAGGCGGTGAATAGCGAGTCGCCGGAGGTAGCGCGGGAGCGGATCATTTTTGACAGTTTGACGCCGCTTCATCCGGACGAGCGATTCCGGCTGGAGACGACGCAGGAAGAGATCGCGCCCAGGATTATGGATTTAATCGCGCCGATCGGGAAGGGCCAGCGAGGGCTGATTGTTGCGGCGCCGTTCACGGGCAAGACGGTGTTGTTGCAGAAGATCGCGAACAGCATCACGCACAATCACCCGGATGCGACGGTGATCGTGCTGCTGATCGACGAGCGGCCGGAAGAAGTGACGGACATGTCGCGGTCGGTGAAGGGGGAGGTGATCGCGTCGACGTTCGACGAGCCGCCGGAACGCCACGTTCAGGTTGCGGAGATGGTGTTGGAGAAGGCGAAACGGCTTGTGGAGCATAAGCGTGACGTGGTGATCCTGCTGGATTCGATTACGCGATTGGCGCGTGCGTATAACGTGATTGTGCCGCCGAGCGGGAAGGTGTTGTCGGGCGGCGTGGACGCGAACGCGTTGCAGCGGCCGAAGCGGTTTTTCGGGGCGGCCAGGAATATCGAGGAGGGCGGGAGCCTGACGATCCTGGCGACGGCGCTGATCGAGACGGGCAGCCGGATGGACGACGTGATCTTTGAAGAGTTCAAGGGCACGGGCAACATGGAAATCCACCTGGACCGGCGCTTGATGGAGAAGCGGATCTTCCCGGCGATCGACGTTCACAAGTCGCGGACGCGGAAGGAGGAGTTGCTGGTGGGGCAGGAAGAGCTTCAGCGGATCTGGCTGTTGCTGCGTGTGCTGAGCCCGCTCGATGTGGCGGAAGCGACGGAACTGCTGATCAACAAGCTGAGGAAAACCAAGACAAACGCCGAGTTTCTGGCGATGATGCAGAAGATGTAAGGGGAAGTTTTGAGTGCGAAGTTCTGAGTGCGAAGTTCAGTTTTGAGTTTTCAGGACGGGGTGACGCTGATGATGCTTCCGTCAATGAAGCGTTCGAAGAAGAATGTGGGTTACTACACGGCATCCCTGTAAGCGCACGACGCCCGCGGCAGGTTATGCGGCGAAGCGCAGGATTTCGACTTCAGCGCCTTTGCGCACGGCTTCTTCGGCCAGGCGGAGGACTTTGCCGGAGATTTCTTCGGAGAGGTAATATTCGCCGCAGTTGGTGCAGACTTCGGCGGGGACACCTTTGATGATAATAGCGGACTCGCCTCGGTTGAGGTTAACGGTGGTGGTTCCGGGCGATGTTTCGCCGTGTTTGCATAACGTGCATTTCATTTCTTTTTCCTCTTTCTAAAGTCTTCGCTCCACAGCGCGGGTTCAGGGACGTATACCGTAACAACAATTCCCGGGCCGGATTGCACGTCAACGGCGAGCAGGACGTGCAGAGGCGTCTTATCAACGTACCCGAGGATAAGATAGGTTGGATACGGCTCATCATCGGGATACGATTCTATCACTTCGCCATTGCGGACAGCCGAAACCACGGCGTCCGTGTCTATTCGCCGCTCAAACATTCGCTGGACTGCGTGTCCGCTGAAAGAAAGAGAATCACATCTCACATCTTTTGTCCTTTAGCAGGCTTACGGATAGGATTATAGAAGGTGTTAGGTTTTTTTCCAAACAGGCAGGGCAGGTTCCCGCCTTGAAGCCGCTTTTGGATGATGACGCATCGTTCAGCGGATCTGGCTGTTGCTGCGGGTGCTGAGCCCGCTCGATGTGGCGGAAGCGACGGAACTGCTGATTAACAAGCTGAGGAAAACCAAGACAAACGCCGAGTTTCTGGCGATGATGCAGAAGATGTAAGGGAAAGCGCAGAGAGAACGACCCGCGCTGGTGAAATGAGCCGGCGCGTTTTTTTTGGAGTTAGGGCTTGCGGTTCCGGGTTTGGGGTCATGCGGAGATCGGAAAGATACCCAGGGGATTCCCACGTCGCGCTGGAGGAAGCCCATTTCAAAGTTGATAGACTGCGGCCAGCGCTCCTCGGAATGACAGTTGGGTGTGGAGTTGCCGGCGGGGGCTCGGATTTTGTTGGAGTGGACGCAGAAGGGTGTGATCGTGACCGCGTTTACGGACGCGGTATCGACGCTGGCGGATGTGAAGGTGACGCTGGAGGAGTGATTAGGGGTCACCACAAGATAAGGTTTACGAATCCTGCGCGTTGGTACGATCAGATCGGGGTGAAAACGGTCTAGCGTGCAAACGTTATTTTGTGGTGACCCGTTAGCGGGTAGCGTGTGGTGCGGGTCCGGGTTGGGCGGATTGGGAGGCGAGTCCCTGCGCGGCCCGGCTTCCGCGGAGGCCGCGGCCGAGGCCGGTGAGGCTTGCGGCGTAAGAGGCGAACCAGGCACTGGCGTCGTCGATCAGGGAGTAGAGGAGAGGGACGACGATGAGCGTCAGGAGTGTGCCGACGGTGAGCCCGCCGATGAGTGCGCGGCCGAGGCTGACGAACGAGACGGTGCCTCCTGCTTTGAACTCGATGGCGAGGGGTACGCACCCGAGTATGGTGGTGAGAGCGGTCATCATGACGGGCCGGAACCTGTCGCGACCGGCCTGGATGATGGCATCGAACCGGTTACGTCCTTCGGCGCGGAGGAAGTTGATGTGGTCGACGATGACGATGCCGTTGTTGACGATGACACCGACCATGAGTATGCATCCGATGAGGCCGACGGTGTCGAGGGGTGTGCCGCAGATGAACATGGCCCAGTATACGCCGGCGAACGCGAGTGGGACGGAGGTGAGTACGGAGAGGGGCAGGAGCATTGACTCGAACAGTGCGGCCATGACGATGTAGATGAGGATGATGGCCATGCCGAGTGTTGTGGCGAAGTTGGCCATGTTGGTAGCCAATTCGCGGAACTCGTCGCCCAACTGTATGGAGTAGCCTGGGGGGAGGGGGAAGTCGTCGACGACTTTTTGGAGTTGTTGCTGGACGGCGAGTAGGTTTTTGATTTCGAGTTTTGCGAAGATGGAGACGACGTTTTTGGCGTCGATACGCTGGATGGTGCTTGGGCTTTCGGCCTTGTTGAACATGACGAGCTGGTTTAGGGGTATGAGCGAGCCGAGTCCGCCGATGACGGCGACGTTGTCGAGGTTATCGCGGGACTTTCGGTTTTCTTCGCGGAACTGGGCCCATACGGGGAACTCGCGGCCGCCCTGTTTGAGGTAGGGGAGCCGGTTTCCGCGGAGTGCGATGTCGACGGTGCGTGCGATGATGAATGGTGTGACGCCTTCGCTTTCGGCTTTTGGCGCATCGATTTGGATTTGTACTTCCTGTCGTGCGCGTTCGGATTGGACGGTGACGTCGCTGAGGTCCGGAACGCGCGCGAGGTGGTCGCGCAACTGTTCGGCGTACTCGGCGAGGCGGCGGGCATCGTCTCCGCGCATGCGCAGGCTTATGTAGAACGAGGAGGAACCGTCCTGCGTGCCTTCGGGGACGTCGAACTTGAGCTCGGCGCCGGGGAGCCGCCTGGGTAGGCGTTCGCTGAGTATGCTGAGGACCTCGCGGGTGGTGTACGGGGGCTCGCCCTCTTCGGGATCGATGAGGTGGACTTCGACGGCGCCGCCATTGGGCTGGTAGCGGGTGAATACGTTTGTGATGCCGAGCTCTTCGCGCTGCGGGTCGATCGCGGCTTTGATCTGGTCGAATTGTGTTTTGGCCATATCCAGATTGAAGTTTTGGTCCAACTCGACGGTGATGTCGACTTCGCGCATGTCGAGCGTGGGCATTTGCTGCATTCCGACGCGGCGGTAGGGGAACAGGCCGGTGAGGAGGAGGAGCAAGGCGATGGCGAGGATTGCGGCGAGGCGGCGTCGCATGATGTGATTGAGGGCGACGGAATAGGCGTTGATAGCCAGGGACACGGGGTGGACGCGGAGCCGTCGTAGCCCGGTGAATCGTGGGGGGCGCGGCGATGGAGATTGGGCCGGGGGGGGTAGTGTTTTGCGGCAGGTTTGGAGGAGGCGGCGGACGAGTTTGTAGGCATAGAGTTCTTTTCGTTCTTTCATTCGGCTGAGTGCGAGGGGGATGAGGGTAAGTGCGCCGAGGAGGCTGGCAAACAGGGCGGCGGCCATGGGGAACGCGAACTCTTTCATGTAGGCGGCCATCTCGCCGCTTTCCATATAGAGGACTGGAATGAACACGACGACGGTGGTGAGTGTGGAAGCGGTGATGGCGACGGCGACCTCGCCGGCTCCGCGGGTAGCGCTTTCCTGTGGCGAATAGCCCATTTGGTAGTATCGGTAGATATTTTCGAGTACGACGATGGCGTTGTCGACGAGCATTCCGACGGCGACGATCAGTGACATCATGGTGACGAGGTTGAGGGTGAGGCCGTAGAAGAGCATGAAGACGAGCGCGGTGACAAGCGAGGTGGGAATAGCGAGAGCGACGACGAGTGTTGGGCGCACGCGCAACAGGAACAGGAAGAGGATGATGATGGCGAGCATGCCGCCGAGCTTTCCGGCGTCGATGAGGCCGTTGAGTGCGGCGAGGATCATTTCGGACTGGTCGAAGAACACGAACTCTTCGGCGCCGGTGAATACGGGGTCTTGTTTGATGCGAGTGATTTCTTCCCTGACGGCCTTGCATGTGGAGACGGTGTTTGCTTCGGACTCTTTTCGGATGATGATGAATGCCCCGCCTTTGCCGTCGATATCGTAGTGGCCTTCGATCTCGCGAGTGCGGAACCCGACGTCGGCGACGTCTTTGAGTCGAACGCCGGCGGGGTTAACGATGAGGTTTCCGATGGCTTCGGGTCGGGAAAGTTCGTTGTTGACTCGCAAGTAGAACTTGGTTTGTCCGTCTTCGAGGTTTCCGACGGGGAAGTTGAGATTGGACGACTGGAGCATGAGGATGACTTGATAGAGTGCGACGTTGTGCGTTCTGAGGCGGTCCTGGTCGAACTCGATGAGCACTTCGGGTTCGGGGGAGCTGGCGAAGACCAAGACTTCGGCGACGCCTTCGATTCGAGCGAGCCTTGGCTGAGCGACGGTGCGTACGAGGTGTGCGAACTCGGCGTCGTCGCCGGCCCTGAATAGTCCAAGGGCCATAACGGGGATAGCGTTTGAGCTGTGGCGGTGCAGGAAGATGCGGTCGATTTCGGCGGGCAAGACGAGCTTGAGGCGTTCGATGCGGTCTCGAATTTCGGCGGAAGCGACGCCCATGTCGGTCCCGCTGTTGAACCTCATGTTGATTCGGCATCCGTCGCTTGTGGAGGTGGTGCTGATTCGGTCGATGTTGGAGATGGTTCGGAACAGACCTTCGGCGGGTATAGCGATTTCGCGTTCGACTTGTTCGGGAGTTGCGCCGGGATAGGGTATGAAGCATCCGGCGAATGGGAAGTCCATGTCGGGGAGGAATTTGAGTGGGAGGCGGTATGCGGCGATGACGCCGAGCCCGAGTATCGAAATGGCAACCATGACAATCGTCACGGGGTGTTTGAGCGCAAAACCCGGCAAAGAAAGGTTCACGATGCGGCCTTATCCCGTCCTCCGAACACGTAGTAAACCATTGGTATAACGAGGAGCGTGAGGATGGTGGCGGAGGAGAGCCCGGACATAACGGTGATTGCGAGTGGCTTTCTCATTTCGGCGCCTTCGCCGGTCCAGAGGGCCATGGGTAAGAGCCCGAGAATGGTAGTGATGGCGGTCATGAGAACGGGGCGTAGTCGAACGAGCCCGGCCTCGACGATGGCGTCTTGTTTTGTTTTCCCGCGTGCGCGCAACTGGTTGATGTAGTCGACGAGTACGATTCCGTTGTTGACGACGATACCGGCGAGTACGATGCCGCCGATAAAGACGACGATGCTGAGGCTGATGTCCAACCAGACGAGGGCATAGATCACGCCGACGAAGGCGAGAGGTACGGTGAACATGACGAGGGCGGGGTGGATGAGGCTTTCGAACTGGCATGCCATGACGACATAGACGAGGAAGATGGCGAGAAAGAGAGCGAATTGGAGGCTTTTGTAAGAGGTTTGGAGTTCTCGGTTCTGTCCGCCGAGGAAGAAGTTGTAGTCTTTTGGTTTTTCGACGTTTTTGAGCCGGTCTTCGATTTGGCGGCTGACGGCGCCGAGGTCGATACCTTCGACGTTAGCCCTGACGAGGACGACCTGCCGCTGGTCGATTCTTCGTATTTCGCTTGGTCCGTCTTCGATGTTGATTTGGGCGACGTCGGAGAGGGGTATGGGCGGCGAGCCATCGACGATGGAAACGGACCTGAGGTCTTGGAGGCTTTTGAGGCGGGTCTGGTCGGAGCGAACGCGGATATCGATTTTTTCGCCGGATTGGCTGAGTTGGGTGCTGACTTCGCCCTGTACTTCTGCGCGGAGGCGTTGCGCGACGTCGATGGGGCTGATGTTTTTAGCGGCGAGCTTGTCGCGGTCGAGTTGGATGATAATTTCGGGATAGCCCTTTTTGACGCTGAGTTCGGTGTCTTTGAGCCCTTTGACGTCGTGAATGGCGGCGATGACGTTTTGTCCGACGCGTTTGAGTTCATTGAGGTCATCGCCTCGGACCTGGAGTTCGACGGCGGTTTTGAAACTGAAGAGGGTGGGGAGTGTGAAGGTAATTTCTTCGCTGGATACTTTCATGATGCGGTTTCGGAGGCCGTCGATGATTTGGTCCTGGCGTTTGGAGTTGACATCGGGATTTTTGAGCAAGACGTTGAATTGAGCGATGTTTTCGCCGCGTTCGCCGGCGGTTTTAGTTTTTTCGCTGCCAATGTCGATGGCGACGGAATCGATTTCGGGAGTTTGGAGTATGACTTGCTCGATCCGTTGGGCGAGCGCCTCGGTGTCTTGGAGGCGTGTTCCAGGGGGCGCCTCCATTCGAATTCCGAACTCGCCCTGCTTGAGTGCGGGGATCAACTCGCGGCCGAGGTCGGCGGCCAGGTATGCGGCGTGCACGGCGAGGCCGGCAACGACGAGAAGGAGGAGGAAACTGACTTGGAGGCTGGCGCGCAGGATCTGTTCGTAGGCGTGGCGCATGACATTGTATCCGGCGTTGAACAGGAGCATAGGAAACCAGAAAACAGCGCGCAGGATTTTCTTGGCGATCCACAGGGCTACGATGACGACAAGCGAAACCATGAAGAGCAGGCAGACCAGTAGAGCCGCGCTGAGCTTGAGGGCGATGTGGATGGGGAAAAGTAGGAGGATGAAGGGCAGCAAGAGGACGCGGACTCCGGCCTGGAGGATTGTGGTTAGGTATCGGCCGTCGGCGCCGATGCGGCGGAAGGTGTTGCGGGTTGGGCCGAAGGAATCGCGGGCGGTTTGGCGGAGCCATTCGATCGCGTACCGGAGTCCAAGCGGGGCGATCATGAGGATAGCGGGGAGCCATCCGATGGCGCGTTCGGCGCGGGCCTGGCGGTATGCGCGGAGGACCCATACGACGTCCCGGTCTTCGGCGAGTTTCATTCTCTGGTAAGAGACCATCATGGGGTTGAGGTATAGGGCGACGAGCAGCGAGGCGAGGAGTGAGAAGGTGACGGTGAGTGCGAGGTCGCTGAATATTTGGCCGGCGACGCCTTCGACGAATGCGATTGGGAAGAACACGGCGACGGTGGTGAGTGTAGATGCGGTGACGGCGCCGGCGACTTCTCGTGTCCCACGTTCGGCGGCGTCTTTTGAGTTGTCTCCTTCTTCGCGGCATCGGAAGATGCTTTCGAGTACGACGATGGAGTTGTCGACGAGCATGCCGACGCCGAGTGCGAGCCCGCCGAGGGACATGATGTTGAGGCTGATGCCTCTCATGAACATGGGTATGAATGCGGAGATGAGGCTGATGGGTATGGCGATTCCGATGACCATGGTGCTTCGGAGGTCGCGGAGGAACAGGAACAGGACGATGAGGGCGAGGAGGCCACCCTGGAGGGTGGCGGCCTGTACTTCGCGTATGGATGCGATGATGAAGCGGGACTGGTCGGAGATCATGGAGAACTTTGCACCCTGGGGCAGGTGGGACTGGACGGCCTTTGCGACGCGTTGCTGGGGAGACACCTGCTGGAGGTCGGTTTTTCCGCCGGCCCTTCTGGATTCGGCCATAGCGATGAAGATTCGTTCGGAGAATGGGATGTCCCGTTTGAAACCGAGGATGTCCTTGATTTTGTTGCAGACCTGAACGGTGTTAGCGTCGCCTTCCTTGTAGATGTCCATGGCGACGGCTTCCTGGCCGTTGATATGGACGATGGTTTCGCGTTCTTTTTCTCCGCTGAACACGGTGGCGACGTCGACGAGCCGTATTTGTCGGTCGCTGGACATTCCGACGATGCTGTCCTGTATCTCGTTGACGTCGCGGAACTCGTTGAGCGTGCGAACGAGGTATTCGGTTTTTCCTTCGCGAAGCCGGCCGCCGGAGAGGTTGATGTTTTGTTGTGCGAGGCTGGCGGCGATTTCCTGGATGGACAGGCCGAGGCTTTTGGTGAGCTGAGCGTCGACGAGCACTTGTATTTCCTGTTCTTGTCCGCCTTTGACGAGGACCTGTGCGATACCGGTTTCGGCTTCGAGATCGCTTTTGATGTGCCGTTCGGCGGCTTCGCGGATGGCGGTGAGTAGGCGCTGATGGATCTCGGGGTTTTGGGAGTCGGCGGCGTTGCCGGGCGTAATGGCGACGCGCATGACGGGGTCGAGTGTGGGGTCGTATCGCAGGATAACGGGTTTTTCGGTGACTTCTTTTGGGGGATCGAAGAGGTCGAGGCGGTCGCGGACATCCTGGAGTGCGACGTTCATGTCGATACCCCAGGCGAATTCGAGAATGACTTCGGACAGTCCTGCGGAAGAGATGCTGCTGATTTCGACCATGCCGCTGACGATGCTGAGGGTTTCTTCGAGCGGTCTTGTGACGAGTTTTTCGACGTCTTCGGGTGCGGCTCCTTCGTATTCGGTGCGGACGGTGAGTGTGGGATAGGAGATGTCCGGCATGAGGTTGATGGGCAACTGGCGGTATGATTTCCACCCGAACACGATGAGAGTGAGAAACAGCATGGTGATGGTGACGGGCCGGCGGATGGCCAGCCGGTACTTTTTTTCGGCGATTTTTTCAGGCGGCGAATCAGTCATTTTTTTTAGTCAGCCATCCCTTGGTGCGCGTGCCAAACAACTGTGGGAACGCGGTGGCTACCGGCGGCCGCGTCAGTGCATATGGCCCTGTCTACCCGGCTTGTTTGCGTTGTCTTCGCGGCGTTCTTTTGCGGCAGCGAGGGCGTCTTCGGCGCTGAGGCCGGCCCGTGCGAGGATTTCGTCGTTGGCGTTTGTAACGGTGACGCGGGAACCCGGTTTGAGCGTGTGCTGCCCGAGAACCACAATCAGGGCGGAATCATCGATACCTTTGACGACTTCAACGGAGTTACTGTCTTCGAACCCGGTTTCGATCTCGATGCGATTGGCGAGGAACACGGGTTTATCGTTTTTGGGCGGCGTTTCGGCGGCGGTTTGGGCGGGATCGGGGGAACCGGCGGGCTGGGTATCGGCGGTGGGTTCGGCCTTTTCCTGCTCGACGACAAACAGGTATTTGCGGGCGTTCTCTTCGAGTACGGCGTCTTTGGGGACGAGCAGGGTGTTCTTGCGTGTGTCCATGACGAGCCGTACGCGGGCGAACGCGGCGTCGCGCAGTTTGGCGCGCGTGCCGGGATCGAAATCGAGGGTGACTTTGACGGTGCCGCTTGCGGGGTCGACGTTTGGGTTGATTCGTCTGACGGCGGCCTCGAACTCTTCTGTGCCGAGTGCGTCAATGGTGACTTTGGCTTTTTGGCCAGTCTGCAGGCGTGCGAGTTCACGTTCGGGGGGGTTGATGACGAGCATGAAGGATTCGGGGTCGACGATGCTGAATATGGGGGATCCCGAGGCGACCATCTGGCCGGTCTGGATGAGCTTATGGGTGAGGAGGCCGCTAATGGGTGCGCGGACGGTGAGCTTGGAGAACTGTATTTTCTGGGTTTCGAGGGAGGCGAGCGCCTGTTCGTATGCGAACTTTGCGTTGTCTCGTTCGGCTTGGGAACTGAGCCCTTCTTCGTACATGCTTGCGGCGCGGTCGTATGCGGTTTTGCTCTGCCTGACTTGGACTTCGGTCTGGCCGATGCTGGCGAGCATGGCTTTTTTGTCGAGTTCGGCGAGGATCTGTCCGACCTGAATGGAGTCGCCTTCCTGGACGTTGACCTGGAGGCATTCGCCGACGGCTTCCGCGACGACCTGAACGCGGTTTTCGGCTTCGACGCGCGTAGTGGTTTCGAAATGGGCGGAGATATCTCCGCGGGATGGGAGTTGAGCCTGTACGGGAATGATGATTTCGATTTCCTGGGGTGTGTTTTTTTCGGTGTCTGTCTGGTTTTTACCGATTTTGGCGAGCATGTCGCAGCCGGCCAGAACCGAGAGGATGAGCGCCATGCTGAGAATGGCTACAGTTTTGCGCATGTGGCCTCCACACAATGGTTTACGAAGCGCCTGCCGGAACGGCTGGAAGAACAGGCGGTGTATATTAAGGCGGCTAAAAAGCCGCCGCGGCTAAGAAGCTGCCGGAATACAGGCGGCCGGGTCTTATGCAACGCTGATTTGACTGGTGCGGGTGAAAACCGGTTTCATTTGGTGTTTCCCGCGTCGGCCAAATGAGAGGCGGAGCAGCCGGACTTCCGGGCCGCGGCTGACGCCGTTTGGGCTTTTATTTTTCTTTGTGTTCGCCAAGTCCAACGAGTTCGATACGGGCCATGGGTGCGGCGTCGCCGGGTCGGTTTCCGAGCCGGAGGATGCGCGTGTATCCGCCAGGGCGGTCGGCGAATGCGGGCGCGATTTTGGTGAAGAGTTCGCGAACGGCGTTGTCGTTTCGCAGTGCGGCAAACGCTCGGCGGCGGTTGAACACGGTATCGTTTTTGGCGAGCGTAATCCAGGGCTCGGCGAATGAGCGCAGTTCTTTAGATTTGGCGACGGTGGTCTCGATAGCGTGGTGCGTAAAGAGTGCGATGGCCAGGTTTTGGACGGTGGCTTTTCGATGGGCCGTCATCCGTCCCAACCGTCTGCCCGATTTTCGATGCCTCATGATGTCACTTCCTCTGTTTACTGGTTTTCTTCGGTTTCGGCCGGCGCCGTTCTCAGGTCGGCCATGGCGGCGGGCAGTTTCATGCCGAGGGAAAGCCCCATGGTTTGGAGGATCGCCTTGATTTCGTCGAGCGACTTTTTCCCGAAGTTGGGGAACTGGAGCATTTCCTGTTCGGAGCGGACGACGAGGTCGGCGATGGTGCGGATATTAGCGGCTTTGAGACAGTGGGCGGCGCGTACGCTGAGTTCGAGTTCGTCGACGGGCCGGGAGAGGGTCTGGTACAGCTCGCTGTCTTCTGCGCCGGCGAGTGCGGCCTCGCGGCTTTCTTCGTCTTCCTGCTGGACGAAGATTTTGAGGTGCTCCATGAGGAGTTGGGCGGCTTCCTGCACGGCCAGTTCGGGCGCGATAGACCCGTTGGTCCAGATGTCGAGGAGGAGGCGGTCGTAGTCGGTTTGCTGGCCGACGCGAGCGTCCTCGACGAGGAAATTGACTTTGGTGACGGGTGAGAAGTTTGCGTCGAGATAGATGGTGCCGAGAGGAGCGTGTTCGAGCTCGAAATTTTCGGCGGTAACGTATCCGCGGCCGCGAGCGACCTTTATTTCCATTTCGATGAGGGCGGACTTTGCGGTGGCGGTAAAGACCACCAGGTCGGGATTGTAGATTTCGATTTCGGGGCGATCGAAGATCATTCCGGTGGTGATTTCACCCTGGCCCTTGTGGCTGTATGAGAAGATGATGGATTCTTCCCGGTTGAGCTTTAGGTGGCACCTTTTGAAGTTGAGGACGACATCGGTGACGTCCTCTTTGATGCCGGGTATGGCGGAGAACTCGTGCTGGATCCCTTCGATACGGATGGCGGTGACGGCCGATCCTTCGAGAGAGGCCAAGAGGACGCGGCGGAGTGCGTTTCCGATGGTGGTTCCGTACCCGCGCTCGAACGGCTCGACAGAGAACCGGGAGAAGCGGTCAGTGGCGTTTTCTTCTTTCTTGACCCACTTTGGGATCACGAAATCTTTTGCAATCATGGATCTGAGCCTTTCCAGTAGGGCCTGAACACTATAGTGTGGTTTTCGCGCACGGTTTAGACGCGCCGCCTTTTGCGGGGCCTGCAGCCGTTGTGCGGGATCTTTGTGACGTCCTTAATGAGAGTCACGTCAAGTCCGGCGGCCTGAATGGCGCGGATGGCGGATTCGCGTCCGGACCCGGGCCCGTTGACGTACACGCGTACTTCTCGCATGCCGGCTTCGCGGACTTTTTGTGCGGCCTGTTCGGCGGCCAACTGTGCGGCGAATGCGGTGCTTTTTCGCGAGCCGGTGAACCCGACCTGGCCGGCGCTGGACCATGCGATGACATTTCCCTGCATATCACAGATGGAGATGATGGTATTGTTAAACGTGGCCAGGATGTGTGCGATGCCGGAGGTGACGCTGACGGCGGACCGGCGTTTTTTGACCGCCTTGCCCTTACGTTTTTCTTTTGCCACGGGCTAATCCTCCTTATTTTTTCTTGATGGTGGCACGCCTTGGCCCTTTTCGGGTTCGGGCGTTCGTATGGGTGCGCTGGCCGCGGGAGGGTAGCCCTCTCTTGTGGCGCATGCCCCGGTAACAGTTGATGTCCATAAGGCGTTTGACGTTTGATGTGTTTTCTCGACGGAGGTCGCCTTCGACTTTGTAGTCGTTTTCGACGACGCGGGACAGTTTGCTGACTTCCTCGTCGGTGAGTTCGCGGACTCTGCGGTCGGGGTTGACGCCGGCTTTTTCCAGGATTTCCCTAGCGCGGGTCGGCCCGATGCCGTAGATGGCCTGAATGCCGACTTCGATGCGTTTTTCGCGGGGCAGGTCTACGCCTACTACACGTGCCATTTGCTGTTTTTCTCCTAAGGCGGCTAAGAAGCCGCGTCTAAGACCCAGTTCTGCATCAGCCGCTCAACCCTGGCGTTGTTTGTGCTTGGGGTTTTCACAGATGACCCTCACGCGGCCGTGGCGTTTGACGATTTTGCACTTGTCGCAAATCTTTTTTGTGGAACTTCGGACTTTCATTTCCAACTCCGTTCGTTTAACGTGGCGGCGTTTTTTTTGCTGCCGTGTTACTTGTAGCGGTACGTAATACGCCCGCGGGTCAGGTCGTAGGGCGACATTTCGAGTTTGACCCGGTCGCCGGGCAGAATGCGGATGAAATTCATGCGCATCTTTCCGGAGATGTGGGCCAGAATCATGTGCTTGTTCTTCAACTCAACGCGGAACATGGCGTTGGGAAGTGCTTCCACGACTGTCCCTTCGACTTCTATGGCCTCTTCTTTTTGCATTCTGCCTTTTTAACCGTTTACCGAACCGTGACGCCGGGGAGCGATGAGGGCTTGTCCCCACGCCCGTTTTGGGGTGATGGACAGAATCTCGGCGCTTTTCTCGCGCACCACGACGCTATGTTCGAAATGAGCGCTTGGCTTTCCGTCGGCGGTGACGGCGGTCCACCTATCTTTGAGGACGCGCACGTCGGCGACGCCGGCGTTGACCATGGGCTCGATCGCCAGTACCATGCCGGGTTTGAGCTTGGGCCCTCTGTCGCCGGCAACGAAATTTGGGATCTGCGGGTCTTCGTGCATCTGGCGGCCGATACCGTGGCCGACGAAGACGCGTACGACCGAGAATCCCTCGGGTTCGCAGGTTTCCTGAATGGCCCGGGAGACCTCGTGCAGGTATACGCCGCTTCGGACGGCGGCAATGGCCGCGGCGAGGGCCTGGTCGGTGACTGTGATCAGTCGTTGGCGGATCGAATCGACGCGTCCGCAGGGTACGGTGAGTGCGGCATCTCCGTGGTAGCCTTTGTAGAGAGCTCCGACGTCGATGCTGACGATTTCGCCTTCTTCGACCCGGCGGGGTCCCGGAATGCCATGGACGATAACGTCCTCGACGGAAATGCAGGTGGCCTTGGGGTAGCCGCGGTAGCCGAGGAACGAGGGGACGGCGTTTTTCTGGCGGATAAGGGCCTCGCCCAATTCGTCCAGTTCGCCCGTGGTGACCCCGGGCCGCACGGTGTCCGCGAGTGTCGCAAGCACTTCCGCAACGATCAGATTGGCTTCGCGCAGTATGTCGATTTCCCTTTCTGTACGAAGGGCAATCATGACTAGGAAGCTCCCGCCGCAGAAACTATCTCTTCAACTTTTTTGAACACGGCGTCTGGCGTGGAACCGTTGCCTGGCACGGTTTTCAATACGCCCTGACGGTCGTAATACTCGATAATGGGTTCGGTGGTTTCGTGGTAGACGTTGAGCCGGTCGCGGACGGTGTCTTCCTTGTCGTCCTGTCGCTGGATGAGGGTTTCGCCGTCGAGGTTGCACGTATTGTTTTTTTGGGGGGGCTTGAACTTGAGGTTGTAGATGGCGCCGCATTTTGGGCAAGACCTGCGTGCGGTGAGGCGGTCGACGATCTCGGCGTCGGTGACCTCGATGTTGATGGCGAGATCGACCTTCTCGGAGCGCTCGGTGAGGAGCCGGTGGAATTCTTCGGCCTGCGGGAGCGAGCGGGGAAACCCGTCGAGGATATATCCGTTTTTGCAGTCGGGCTGGGCGGTTCTGTCGGCGACGATGGCGCAGGTGAGCGGGTCGGGTACGAGTTGGCCGGAATCGAGGTAGCTCTTGACTTGGAGGCCGAGTGGGGTACCCTCGCGGAGTTGTGCGCGGAAGATGTCGCCGGTGGAGATGTGGGGCAGGCGGTGCTTTTCAGCCATTTGTTTGGCCTGTGTTCCTTTTCCCGCGCCGGGCGCGCCGAGCATTACGATTCTCAATCCCATTGTCGAACTCCTTATTGTATAGTTATCCGCGTCTCGCGCGCATCCGTTTCCCGGGTCCGGCAAACCCGTCGTAACTGCGCATGATGAGGTGCTGTTCGATCTGGCGGACGGTGTCGAGCGCCACGCCGACGAGGATGAGCAGTGTGGTGCCGCCGAAGAAGCTGAGCAGGGTGTGGCTGGGGTCGTTAACTCGGACGACGGCGGCGACGATGTTTGGCAACAGTGCGATGAGTGCGAGGAATAGCGAGCCGACGAGAGTGATCCGGTTCATGACTTTGTAGAGGTAATCGGCGGTGGCGCGGCCGGGGCGCACGCCCATGATGACGCCGCCGTACTTTTTCATGTTGTCGGCGATTTCGACGGGGTTGAATGTGATGGCGGTGTAGAAGAACGAGAAGAAGATGATGAGCATAGCCATGACGATGTTATAGGCCAACCCGCCGTACATGAAATAGCGGCTCATGAAATCGCCGACGACGGGGATGGCTTTCTGGAGCATCGAGGGCAGCATCATGATGGAGCTGGCGAAGATGATGGGAATAACGCCGGCCTGGTTGACGCGAAGTGGGAGGTAGTTTCGCTGGCCGCCGTATATTTTCCGGCCCTTGACCTGCCTGGGGTACTGTACGGGAATGCGGCGCTGCCCGATGGTGATGACGATGGCGGCGGCGACGACGACGACCATGAGCATGACGAGCACGCCGGCCTGGAGCACGCCCATCTGGTCATTTCTGATCATGCGGAACATGAGGCCGATTGCGGCGGGCGCGCGGGATATGATGCTGATGAAGATGATGAGGCTGATTCCGTTTCCGATGCCGGACTCGCTGATCTGTTCGCCGAGCCACATGATGAATGCGGTGCCGGTGGTGAAGGAGAGGACACACATCATGATGAAACCAATGCCGGGGTTTGCGACGACTTCGGGCATGCCCTGGAGCATGACGGCGATAGCGATGGACTGTACGATGCAAAGCCCGATGGTGCCGTAGCGGGTGTATTCGGTGATTTTTTTCTGGCCTTCCTGCCCGGTTTTCGAGAGTTTTTCGAGCGCGGGTATGACGGGGATCAGCAGGGAGACGATAATGGAAGCGCTGATGTAGGGCATGATGCCGAGCGCGAACACGGTGGCCTGGCTGAACGCGCCGCCGCTGAACAGGTCGTAGAACCCGAGGATTCCGCCACGGCCGAACTGTTCGGCGAGTTTGGCGCCGTCGATACCGGGTGTGGGAACGTAGCAGCCGAGCCGGTAAATGGCCACTATAACGAGCGTGAACAGGAGCCGGCGTTTGAGCTCCGGAATTTTGAATGCGTTCCGGAAAGCTTCTACAGGTTGTGCCACCTAACTAATCCTCCTGCGAGCTTTTCTCGCGCGTGTTCGAGGGCAATTCGATAAGTTGTACGGATCCGCCGGCGGCTTCGATCTTGGCGCGTGCGGAGGGCGTGACGGCGTGGGCTCGTACGGTCAGTTTTTTGGTGATTTGGCCGCGGCCGAGGATCTTTACGCCGCCCCTGCGAATGTCGACAAGCCCTTTTTCGACGAGCAGATCGGGTGCGACTTCTTCGCCGGCGTTGAACGAGTCATCAAGTGTGTCAACGTTTACGATGGCGAAGGGGAACCGGCCGTGGTGGTTGAAACCGCGCTTGGGCGTTCTGCGGTAAAGGGGCATCTGGCCGCCTTCAAACCCGCGGACCTTTGTGTAGCCCGCGCGCGCCTTCTGGCCCTTGTGTCCTTTTCCGGCGGTTTTTCCGGTGCCGGAACTTGGGCCGCGGCCGATGCGCTTGCGTTTTTTGCGCATCTCGGCCGCCTTGTTCAACGAACTCAAATCCATTCCCATGCGTTACCTCTTTCAGCGCGCGGGCCGTGTTGCCCGGGCACTCGCTAAAACCATTCCGCCACCCGCCGCCATTACAGTACTTCGGTTACATCCAACCCGCGCCGTGCCGCGAGGGCCTCGGCGGTTTTTAATTGGGAGAGGCCGTCGAGTGTGGCCCAAACGACGTTTGTGGCGTTGTTGGAGCCGAGGCACTTGGTGAGGATGTTCTGGTACCCGGCGGCTTCGAGCACGGCGCGGACGGGCCCGCCGGCCACGACGCCGGTACCGAGCGATGCGGGCTTCAACAAGACGCGTGCGGCGTCGGATCGGCCCACCACCTGGTGCGGGATGGTGGTGCTGATGATGGGTACGGCGATCATGGATTTTTTTGCGCGCTCGATGGCTTTGCGGATGGCTTCGGGTACTTCGAGCGCCTTGCCCATAGCGGCTCCGACGCGTCCGCTGCCGTCGCCGACAACGACGATTGCGCTGAAGCTGAACCGCCTGCCGCCTTTGACGACCTTGGCGACTCGGTTAATCTTGACGACGTGCTCGATGAATTCGCTTTGCAGTTCGGTTCTTTCGCGCCGATCGCCGCGGTGCTCGCGTCTGGTTCGTTCTGTACTCAATCGTATTCTCCTAGAATTCCAGCCCCGCCTCGCGCGCGGCGTCGGCGAGAGCCTTTACCCGTCCGTGGAACAGCCGGCCGTTTCGGTCGAAGCACACTTTCTGAATGCCTTTTTCGCGAGCGCGCTCGGCGAAGTCTTTTCCGACGGTCTTTGCGCCTTCGATGGAGCCGCCGGGGATCTTGAGGGCGAGCGACGATGCGGCCACGATAGTGGCTCCGCTCTCGTCGTCGACGGCCTGGGCGTAGATGTGCTTGGTCGATCGGAACACCGTGACCCGCGGGCGCTGTGCGGTGCCGGTGATGGTTTTTCGGACGCGTTTTTTGCGTCGTTCCAACAGCACCCTTTCGTGACTCTTCTTGGCCATACTCGAACTCCTCGACGCGCGGCGGTTTTGGCCGGCGTGTGTGTTACGTTACTTTGCCCCGGCCTTTCCGACCTTCCGGCGGACCCGTTCGTTGTCGTAGCGAATGCCTTTCCCCTTGTAGGGTTCGGGCTTCCGCCAGGTACGTACGTTGGCGGCGGTTTGGCCGACGAGTTCCTTGTCGATCCCGGCGATTTTGATGGTGGATGGGTCGGGCGTGGCAAAAGCGATTCCGGGGGGTGGCTCGACCAGTACGGGATGGCTGTAGCCGACGGACAGGTTGAGCGATTTTCCCTGCATGGACGCGCGGTAGCCGATGCCTTCGACTTTTAACGTTTTTTCGAAGCCGGTGGTAACACCGGTGATCATGTTTTGGACGAGTGCGCGGGTGAGCCCGTGGAGTGCGCGGTGTTCGCCTTTGTCGCTTTTTCGGGCCACGGCGACCTCGTCTGGTCCGACGGTGATTGTCACATCCGGATGAAACTCCCGTTCGAGCACACCTTTGGGGCCGGTCACTTTGAGGTGGCGGCCGGCCATCTCGCACTTGACTTTTGCGGGGTCAAACGGGACCGGCAGTTTTCCAATTCGGGACACGACGTTAATCCTCTCTATCTCTATTTTCTGACGATGTCACATACATCGCCCGGCTGTCCGGACGTTGTTACCACACTTCACAAATGACTTCGCCGCCGACTTTAGCGGCCCTGGCCTGCTTTGCGGTCATAACGCCCCGGGATGTGCTGACGATGGTGATGCCCAAGCCGCTTCTTATGGGCCGGATCTCGCGGGCGGGACTGTGGACGCGGAGGCTCGGCCTCGAGATCCGGCGCAACCCCTGGATGACGGGTGTGTTGTCGGGCGCGTACTTGAGTGTGACCCGCAACTGGGCATGGGGCTTTTGGACCTCGTCGGTGAGTGCGTAATCGCGTATAAAGCCTTCCTGTTTGAGAACGGCGCAGATGTTTTCCTTGACTCGGGACGCGGGGATATCGACGGTAGTGCGGCCGGTCTTGGCGGCATTGCGCAACCGGGTCAACATATCGGCAATTGGATCGCTCATTGACATTAGAGTCACCCTTCTACCAGCTTGATTTGGTTACGCCGGGGAGTTTTCCCTCGAGGGCCAGAGTCCGGAAGCAAATGCGGCAAATCTGGAACTTTCGGATGTAGCCGCGTGGCCGGCCGCACAGGCGGCAGCGGTGGTAGGCCCTTGCCGAGAATTTCGGCGTCCTTTTGCATTTGTTGATCAGTGACTTCTTAGCCACGATGTCCTCCCAGTTTTTCTAAAGCCGCCGGAACCATCCCGGCTGACTGTACGGACGTTTTGCGGTTGTTACACACGGAACGGCATTCCAAACTTGCGAAGCAGTTCGCGGCTTTCCTCGATGGAACCCGCGTTTGAGATTACGAAGGTGATGTTCATCCCGCGGACTTTTGCGACGGAGTCGAGAGATACTTCGGGGAAAATGGTCTGTTCGCGGAGCCCCAAGGTGAAGTTTCCGGCCTTGTCGAAGCTGTTTGGAGCGAGGCCGCGGAAGTCGCGGATACGCGGGATGACGATGTTGACGAGTCGGTCGAGGAATTCGTACATCCGGTCGCCGCGGAGTGTGACCATGCAGGCGATTTTAGCGCCGGCGCGGACTTTGAATCCGGCGATAGATCGTTTTGCGCAGCGGATGCTTGGCTTTTGTCCGGTGAGGAGTCCGAGTTCGCTCATGGCGCTTTCGAGCAGGCGGGGTTCGGCCTGTCCGTCGCCCACGCCCATGTTGACGACGATTTTTTCGAGCCGTGGGACCTGCATGATGTTTTTATACTGGAACTGTTGTTCCATCTCGGCCCGAATCGCCGTATTGTATTGCTGTTTCAATCTAGCCGGCACGGTAGTACCACTCCTAGTCGTTTAAGCCTAATCGTTCAGGGTCTCGTTGTTGATTTTGTATGTACGGACGCGAGTGCCGTCTTCGAGACGGTGCATGATGATGCGGGACGGAGCGTTTGCGGCCTCGCACCATGGCATGACGTTTGACATGTGGATGGGCGATTCCTTCTCCACGATACCGCCCTGCTGGTTTCGGCTTGAGGGCTTGGTGTGGCGTTTGATGATGTTGATGCCTTCAACCAGTACGCGGTGTTCTTTGGGGAAGACGCGCAGTACGCGGCCGTGGCGGCCCTTGTATTTGCCGGAGATGACGAGCACTGTGTCGTTCTTACGGATGTTCATCAATCGATCCTCGAGGGCGCGCACGGGCGCGCGGAAACGAATCCTGCCATAGTTTAAACCACTTCCGGGGCAAGCGAAATGATGCGCATGAAGCCCTTTTCGCGAAGCTCGCGCGGCACGGGTCCGAAAATGCGTGTGCCTCGGGGCTCCATCTGGTTGTTAACGAGAACGGCGGCGTTGGAATCGAACCGGATAACGGTTCCATCGGGCCGCTGGGTGTCTTGCCGGGTCCTGACGACGACCGCCTTTACGACGTCGCCCTTCTTGATGGCGGTGTTGGGAATGGCTTCCTTGACGCTGGCGGTGATGATGTCGCCGACGTGGGCGTAGCGGCGTTTGGATCCGCCCATCACCTGGATGCATCGGATCCGGCGCGCGCCGGAGTTGTCGGCGACCTCGAGATTGGTGTAAATCTGTATCATTTCGCAATTCCTTATGCCGGGATCGAGCGGCTGCCGGGGCTAGTCCGCCCGTTTAACGATCTCGACGAGTCGCCACCGTTTGGTTTTGCTTAGCGGCCGGGTTTCGCGTATGCGGACGAGGTCGCCGACTTTGCAGGAGTTGTCTTTGTCTTGGGCCTTGAATTTTTTAGTGCGCTTGGTGGCTTTTTTGTACAAGGGGTGCTCGACCAGCCGTGTGACGGAGACGGTGATGGTTTTGTCCATGGCCTGGCTGGTAACGAGTCCCACGCGCACTTTGGGATTTCCGCGTTCCTGGTGATCCATACCTACTTTTTCCCTTTCGCCTCGGCGAGTTCGCGCTGGCGGAGTATGGTCCTGATCCGGGCGATGTCACGCCGGGCGTTTCTGGCGCCCCGGACGTTGTCGACGACGCCGGAGGACATCTGCATGCGGAATGCCCACAGCGCCTCGTTTCGTTCTTTGAGTTGCTGTTGGAGCTCTTCGTTCGTCAACTCACGTATGTCTTTAGCCTTCACGTCGACCTCCTGTGGCCGTTATGCGCGCTTCACAAACTGTGTCGCGATTGGGAACTTGTGTCCGGCGAGGCGGATGGCTTCGCGGGCGAGTTCTTCGCTGACACCCTCGATTTCAAACATAATCCGGCCGGGCTTGACCACGGCGACCCACATTTCGGGTGCGCCTTTTCCTTTGCCCATCCGGGTTTCGGCGGGTTTTTTGGTGAATGGCTTGTCGGGAAAGACGCGGATCCAGATTTTGCCGCCGCGCTTGATGTGGCGTGTGAGAGCCACACGGGCGGCTTCGATCTGTCGCGCGGTGACCCATCCGGTTTCCATGGCTTTCAACCCGTACTCGCCGAAGTCGACTTTTGCGGCGCCCTTGGTGAACCCGGAGCGGCGGCCCCGGTGTTGCTTGCGGAACTTGACTCGTTTGGGCATTAACATATCGTTACTTCTCCATTGGTCTCCGGCGCATCTATCGCTGCCTGGGGCCGCGATCGCCGCGGTCGCGATCGCCGCCGCCGCGCCGCCGCGTGCCGGGCATTTCATCGCCAATCGCCGCTGCGAATTTATTGGTGCTTACTTCGCCGTGATAGATCCAGCACTTGACGCCGATGCATCCGTAGGTGGTGTGGCTGATGGCGAAGCCGTAGTCGATATCGGCGCGCAGGGTGTGGAGGGGCACGCTTCCTTCGTGCGCGGGCTCGGTTCGTGCGATTTCGGCGCCGTTTAACCGGCCGGACACGCGGAGCTTGATGCCTTTTGCACCGAGGCGCATGGTGTTCTGTATGGCCTTTTTCATGGCGCGCCGGAACGAGATTCGGCGCTGTAACTGTTGTGCAATTCCTTCGGCGACGAGTTGGGCGCTCAGTTCGGGGCTCAGTACTTCGTGGATGTTGATCAGGAGTTCGCGGCCGGTGAGTTTTTCGAGTTCGAACCGGAGCTTGTCGACTTCTGTGCCGCGCTGCCCGATGACGAGCCCGGGCCGGGCGGTGTGGATGTGCACTTTGGCTTTTCGACCGGCTCGCTCGATGTCGATTTTAGCGATTCCGGTGTTGTAGAGGCGTTTTTTGATGTAATCGCGCAGTGTCAGGTCTTCATGGAGTAATTCGGCATAATCCCGGCCGGCGTACCACACGGAACTCCAGTTTCTGATGATGCCGAGCCTGAACCCGTTCGGATGAACCTTTTGACCCACGATAATCTCCTCTTTATTGCTTTGCCGCGTCCGAGATGGTAAGGGTGACGTGGCTGGCGCGTTTTCGGATTTGGGCGGCCCTTCCTCTAGGCTGTGGCTGGAACTTTTTGAGCGTCGGCCCTTCGTCCACATAAACTTTAGTAATGATCATGTCGTCTGTATTGATCCGTTCGCGGCGTTCGGCGGCGGCGCTTTCGGCGTTGGCCACGGCCGATTCGAGGACCTTGCTGACGATGGGGGCGCCGCGCTTGACCGTGTACAGCAGGATGGCTCTAGCCTCGCCGACGGACTTTCCGCGGATGAGATCGACCACCAGCCGTACTTTACGGGGCGCGATCCGTAACCATTTTGCTCGTGCTATTGCAGCCGCCATTGCCTGACCTCCTGTTGCAGGGAGCGCTTGCCACGCCCCGGTCATTTCGTCGTTGTCGCTTTCTTGCCGCCGGGGTGGCCGCGGAACGTGCGGGTCGGCGCGAACTCGCCCAGCTTGTGGCCCACCATGTTTTCCGTGACGAACACGGGGATGAATTTTTGGCCGTTGTGCACGGCGATGGTCAGCCCGACCATGTCGGGCACGACGGTGGATCGTCTTGACCATGTGCGGATGACGCGGCGGTCGCCGCTGGCGATTTGCGCCCGGATTTTATCGAGCAGATGACCGTCTACGAATGGGCCTTTAGTTACCGACCGTGGCACAGTTCCGTTCTCCTTTAAACCTTGGTATTCTTAGGCGTTTCGGCGCCTGATAATGTACTGGTTGGACGATTTCTTTTCCTTGCGTGTTTTGTGGCCTTTTGTCGAGATGCCCCATGGTGTCGAGGGGTGGCGCCCGCCGGACGACCTGCCTTCGCCGCCGCCGTGGGGGTGGTCGACCGGGTTCATGGCGACGCCGCGGACCTTTGGGCGTTTTCCGAGCCATCGGTTGCGGCCGGCCTTGCCGAGGCTGATGTTGACGTGGTCTTCGTTGCCGACCTGGCCGATGGTGGCGCGGCAATCGAGCGGCACGCGCCGCATCTCGCCCGAGGGGAGCCTCAGGGCGGCGAACTTGCCTTCCTTGGCGAGCAGTTGGCAGCCGAGACCGGCGGCGCGGGCCAACTGCCCGCCCTTTCCGGGCGTGAGTTCGACGTTGTGGACGACGGTACCGAGCGGGATGTTTTTGAGCGGGAGCGAGTTTCCGACTTGGTAGTCGGCGGAGGGCCCGCTGTTGATCGTCATGCCGACGGCCAGTTGCGAGGGCGCAATGATGTATCGTTTTTCGCCATCGGTGTAGACGACGAGCGCGATGTTTGCGGAGCGATTGGGATCGTACTCGATGGCGGCGACCTTGCCGGGGACGCCGTCTTTTTCGCGGCGGAAATCGACGATGCGGTACCGGCGCTTGTGCCCGCCGCCGCGGCGGCGCATGGTGACATGGCCGTGGTTGTTTCGGCCGGCCTTGCGCGGGTTTGGTTGGAGCAGGGCTTTTTCGGGTTCTTTGTCGGCGAGCCCGGACATGTCCACGACGCTCATGAAGCGGCGCGAAGGCGATGTCGGCTTATATTTCTTAATGGGCATTTCTCAGACTCCCTAGATAACCTCGATGGTGTCGCCTTTTCGCAGTTTGACAATGGCCTTTTTCCAGGCGGGCCGGAATCCGGATCGAGTTCTTCCGCGGCGGCCGCTCTGCTTTCCGTCGTAGTTCATGGTGTTGACGGACACGACTTTGACGTTGAACAGTTTTTCGATGGCGTCCTGGATTTGTCGTTTGTTGGCTCGTGGGTCGACCTTGAATGTGTAGTGCTGTTTTGCGTCGCGCTGGAGGGTGGACTCTTCGGTGAGGAGCGGCGCCTTGATAATGTAGTTGGGGTTCATGTTCATGAGAGCCGTCCTTCGAGCGACGCTACGGCATCGCGTACAAGCACCACCCGGTGCGCGTTGAGCACATCCAGCGCGTTAAGCTCAGCCGCGGTCTTAATGTCGATTTTGGCGAGGTTTCGCGCGGAGAGCATGGCGTTTTTGTCGACCGCGGGGGTGACAAACAGGGTACGTTTGTGGTCGGGCGAAATGAGTTGCATCATTTCGGCGAACCGTTTTGTTTTGGGCACGTCGAGCGCGAGTGAATCGAGCACGAGCAGGGCGTCGTCTCTGACGCGGGCGCTGAGCACGCTGCAGAGTGCGAGGCGTTTGGTGCGTGTGGGGATGTTCTGGCGATACCCGCGCCGCTGGGGGCCGAACACGGTGCCGCCGCCTTTCATCTGGGGCTCTCTGCTGCTTCCCTGCCGGGCGCGGCCGGTTCCCTTTTGGCGGAACGGCTTGGCGCCGCCGCCCCTGACCATGGAACGGTCTTTGACTTGTGCGTTGCCCTGGCGCCTGGCGTTCATGAGGGCGACGGCGACTTCGTGGACGAGTGTGTCGTTTGGTTGGACGTCAAACACGGCGGGGTTGAGTTGAATGGGCTCAAGCTCGCGGCCGTCCATTGTATATACTTTTGCGGTAGCCATGGTTATTTGGCCCCTTTCCCGGAGGCGGCGGCGGCAGCCGCTTTGACGCTCTTCCTGACCATCACAAGCCCACCCGGCGCGCCCGGGATTGCGCCGCGCACCACGAGCAGGTTTTTTGCGGCGTCGACGTCGACCACTTCGAGATTCTGGGTGGTGACGCGGATGTTGCCCATGTGTCCGGGCATTGTTTTTCCCTTGATGACATGGCCGGGATCGGCGCTCTGGCCGATGGAACCGGGTGCGCGGTGGAAGTTGGAGCCGTGGGTGGCGGGGCCGCCTTTCCAGCCGTGCCGCTTGATGCCGCCTGCGAACCCTTTTCCTTTTGAGGTCCCGCTGACGTCGACTATGTCGCCGGCCCGGAAAATATCTACGCGGACCTCGTCGCCGGGTTTGAGTTCGCTGGCTTTGTCGACGCGGAACTCACGCAGCGCGCGCTTGGGCGCGACGCCGTTTTTTTCGAAGTGGCCGCGCAGGGGTTTAGTGAGGCGGCGTTGGCTGACGTCGCCAAACCCGAGCTGCACGGAATCGTAGCCATCGCTATCCTGCCGCTTGCGCTGGACCACCGTGCACGGCCCCGCTTCGAGGATGGTGACCTCGACCCAGCGACCGTCTTCGGTGAAGATGCGGGTCATGCCCAGCTTCTTGCCCAATAGTCCGTTTAACATCGTTAGCAATCCTTTACAGCGGAAACGCGCATTGGGCGCGCTCCTAGCGCCGAGTCGCTATTGCTTAATCTCCACGTCCACACCAGCCGGCAAATCCAGTTTCATCAGGGCATCCACGGTCTGCGCCGTAGGGTTGATGATGTCGAGCAGGCGCTTGTGGGTGCGGATTTCAAACTGCTCGCGCGACTTTTTATCGACGTGAGGCGAGCGATTGACCGTATATTTCGACAAAGCGGTTGGCAACGGGATAGGCCCGTTGATACCCGCGCCGGTACGCTGAGCGGCGGCGACGATCTCCTGGGTGGATTGGTCGAGGAGGCGGTGATCGTACGCCCTGAGTTTGATTCGAATCTTGTAGTTGTCGGCCATTGGCCTTTTCTCCCAGATCCGCCCGTTGGGCGGAAAATAACTATTCGAGTATCTTGGTTACGACGCCTGCGCCGACGGTCCTGCCGCCTTCGCGGATGGCGAACCGGAGGTTTTCGTTCATGGCGATCGGGGTGATGAGTTCGCCGCGCATCTTGATGTTGTCGCCCGGCATGACCATCTCGACGCCTTCGGGCAGGAAAATCTGGCCGGTGACGTCGGTGGTGCGGAAGTAGAACTGGGGGCGGTACCCGTTGAAGAACGGGGTGTGCCGGCCGCCTTCTTCTTTGGTCAGGACGTAGACTTCGCTCTCGAATTTGGTGTGCGGCGTGATCGAGCCGGGCTTGGCCACGACCATCCCGCGCTCGACCATGTCGCGGTCAATCCCGCGAAGAAGCAGGCCCACGTTGTCGCCGGCCTGGCCTTCGTCCATCATTTTGCGGAACATCTCGACGCCGGTCACGACGGTATCGCGTGTCTCGTTCTTGATGCCAATGAGCTGGACTTTGTCGCCGACGTGGACGGTGCCCTGGTTGATGGCGCCGGTGACCACGGTGCCGCGGCCGGTGATCGTGAACACGTCTTCGATCGGCATCAGGAAGTCTTTGTCGAGGGGGCGCACCGGCGTCGGGATAAACGAGTCGACCGCGTCGAGCAACTTTATAACGGATTCCTCGCCCATTACGGGGTCGCCGCCTTCCATGGCGATCCGGGCGGACCCGCGGATGACGGGGGTGTCGTCGCCGGGGAACTCGTACTTGTTGAGGAGTTCGCGCACCTCGAGCTCGACGAGGTCCAGCAGTTCCGGGTCGTCGACGAGGTCGATCTTATTGAGGTAGACCACCATGGCGGGCACGTTCACCTGGCGCGCCAGCAGGATGTGCTCGCGGGTCTGGGCCATGGGCCCGTCGTCTGCGGCGACTACGAGGATCGCGCCGTCCATCTGAGCGGCGCCGGTGATCATGTTTTTGATGTAGTCGGCATGGCCGGGGCAGTCGACGTGGGCGTAATGGCGGTTTTCGGTCTGGTATTCGACGTGGGCGATGGCGATGGTGATACCGCGTTCGCGCTCTTCGGGGGCCTTGTCGATCTGGTCGAATTCCATGACCTCGGCCAGTTGTTTTCTGGCCAGAATCTTGGTGATCGCGCTGGTTAACGTGGTTTTGCCGTGGTCGACGTGGCCGATGGTGCCCACGTTGACGTGCGGCTTGGTTCGCTCAAACTTTGCCTTGGCCATACTTTTCTCCTCTAACCTATAGATCAGGTGTCGCCGCGCAATTGCGCGCAGGCCGGCCCGCGGTACCGCGGTCAGCCTCTAATTATTCCGTATCCAACTTTCCGAACCGGTACGAACTTCCGGTGGCTTCCATGATCTGGTTTGACACGTTCGCCGGAACTTCTTCGTACTGGGCAAATTCCATATTATGTGCCGCTCGACCCTGTGACCTGGAGCGGATGTCGTTGGCATAGCCGAACAATTCCGCCAGGGGCACGAGAGCGTGTATCCGGTGGAGTCCGCCGAGTTGCTCCATGCCGGTGAGCCTACCGCGGCGTCGAGTGAAATCGTTGACGACGTCGCCGATGTACTCTTCGGGGCAGACCACCTCGACGCGCATCACGGGCTCGAGCAGTACGGGTTTTGCCCTGGGCACGGCCTCTTTCACGGCCATGGATGCGGCCGTCTGGAACGCGATCTCGGAGGAGTCGACCTCGTGGAACGACCCGTCGAGTAGCTCGACGTGTATGTCTACGGTCGGGTATCCGGATACGACGCCGCTTTCGAGGGCTTCGCGCGTTCCGCGTTCGACGGCCGGGACAAACTCCTTTGGCACCGAACCGCCTACTGTCGAATCTTCAAATGTAAAGTGCGAGTTTTGCTCGCCAGGCGACACCGCGAGGACGACATGGCCGTATTGGCCGCGCCCGCCGGTCTGTCGCACGAACTTATGTTCGGCCTCGGCCCGCTGCCGGATGGTTTCGCGGTAGGCCACCATGGGCCTGCCTACGTTAGCGTGTACGTTGAACTCGCGCCGCATCCGGTCGGTCAGGATCTCGAGGTGCAACTCGCCCATCCCGGCGATGATCGTCTGTCCCGTTTCATCGTTCGTCCGAACGACGAAGGTTGGGTCCTCATCGCTGAGCCTTCGCAGTGCGTCGGACAGCCTGTCCTGGTCGGCCTTTGTTCGGGGCTCGATGGCGATATGCACCACGGGCTCTGGGAACTGCACGCTCATCAGGACGATCGGGTGTTTCGGGTCGCACAACGTGTCGCCGGTCGTGGTGTTCTTTGTGCCGATGACGGCTCCGATATCGCCCGCGCGGAACTCTTCGAGGTCTCGCCGTTCGTCGGCGTGCATCTCGAGCAGCCGGCCCAGCCGTTCTTTTCGGCCGGTGCGCGTATTGAGCACCGTCTGCCCGGCCTTGACCACGCCCGCATACACCCGCACAAACGTCAGGCGTCCGACGTGCTGGTCGGTAAGGACCTTGAACGCCAGTGCGGTGAAGGGCGCGTCGTCGTCGGTTTCGCACACGATTTCGCGGCCGTTCATGTCGGGGTCTGTGCCGACGACGGGCGGAATTTCGTTCGGCGCGGGCAGATAGTCGATCGTGGCGTCCAGCATGAGGCGAATGCCCTTGTTTTTGAGGGCAGCCCCACACAGTACCGGGCATAAGTGATCGCCAATCGTGCCTTTGCGGATTGCGGCGACGAGCTCGGCCTCGGCGACTTCCTGTTCATGGACGTATTTATCCATGACGATTTCGTCGACTTCTGCGGCTGCTTCGAGCAGGACGCGTCGGGCTTGTTCGGCCTTTTGGCGGTATGCCGCGGGGATTTCGGAAATCGTAAGTTCTTTATCCACGGCATCGCTGGACCATGAGACGGCCCGCATCCTGACGAGGTCGACCACACCGGAGAACGTGTCTTCGGACCCGATCGGTATCTGCACCGGCACCGCGACCGCGCCCAGACGTTCGCGCATGCTTTGTACGGCGCGGTTGAAATCCGCGCCGACGCGGTCCATCTTGTTTACGAAGGCCATTCGAGGAACGTGATAGCGGTCTGCTTGCCGCCATACCGTTTCGGACTGGGGTTGGACCCCCGCGACCGCACAAAATACGGCCACGGCCCCGTCCAGAACCCTCAGGCTCCGCTCGACTTCGGCCGTGAAGTCGACATGGCCGGGCGTATCAATAATATTGACACGATACCCGTGCCATTCGCAGGCGGTTGCCGCGGAGGTGATGGTAATGCCGCGCTCCCGTTCTTGGACCATGTAATCCATAGTCGCCGTACCGTCATGGACTTCGCCCACGCGGTGCACCCGACCGGAGTAGTACAAGACGCGTTCGGTAACGGTGGTCTTGCCGGCGTCGATGTGGGCCATGATGCCGATGTTGCGTGTTTTTTCCAGCGGATAGCGACGAGACATTTAGGGGAAACCCTTCTGACGACTTACAGAGAGAGCCCGAGCAAGCGCTTTTGAGCGCTTGCCCCTGAGGGGCCTGCTGTATAGGTCGTCTTCCTTTTCACGATGATCTCGTTTTTATCCGCCCGGCAACCCGGGCCCTACGCTCGAATTTGACTCGATTCAACTATTGCAGGCGCTCCGGCGCTCAGCCGCCGGTTGCGTCTTTTGAGCAAAAGTAAGTCTTCAAATGGACTTACGCGCAACCTAATCGTCAAAACTTTAGAACCTGAAATGGGCGAATGCCTTGTTGGCTTCGGCCATTTTGTGGGTATCTTCACGCCGTTTGATTGTGGAGCCCTGGCCGTTGTAGCAGTCGAGGATTTCGCCGGCCAGGCGTTCTTCCATGGTTTTTTCGCCGCGTTTGCGTGCGAACTCGATAATCCAGCGGAACGCGAGTGCGGTTCGCAACGCGGGCACGACCTCGATGGGCACCTGGTACGTGGCGCCGCCGACGCGTCGCGACTTGACTTGGAGTACGGGCTTAGAGTTGTCGACGGCGGTGGTGAAGACCTGGAGCGGGTCTTCGCCGGGCTTTTTGGTCTTAATGATATCGAGTGCACCGTATACGATAGCTTCGGCGATGCTTTTTTTGCCGCATTGCATAACGGTATTGATGAATTTTGCCAGCAGGACGCTGTTGAACTTGGGGTCCACCAGCGGCTCGCGTTTTGGAACTTCACATCTTCTCATTATGTTTACCTACCGTTCAACCTTTACCGCTTGGCCTTTTTGACGCCGTACTTGGACCGGCTCACCCACCGGCCCACATGGACTTTGCGGCCGCCGTCGTCCTTGAGGCTGGAGGTTCCGCCCATGTCGCCGGTGGCGTCGAGTACGCCGCGGATGAGGTGGTACCGAACGCCGGGCAGGTCTTTTACGCGACCGCCGCGGATCATGACTTGGGAGTGCTCTTGGAGGTTGTGGCCGATGCCGGGAATATAAACGGTGACTTCCATGCCGTTCTTGAGGCGGACGCGGGCGACTTTGCGCAGGGCCGAATTGGGTTTTTTGGGCGTCATGGTGTACACGCGCGTGCAGGTTCCGGACGCCTGGGGCGACCCCTTCAACGCCGGCGCTTTGGTTTTAGACTTGAGCTGTTTCCGGCAGTTGCGGACCAGTTGGTTAATTGTTGGCAAACCCAATTCTCCTATCCTAGAGGGCGCGTACGCAATTCATTAAGCGGCCCGAGACAGATCTTCCGTCCCGGGCAAACAACAGCAGAGAAGTTTAACACATAAGAACACGGGTGTCAAGCAAGTCTTGACCGCAAGTCTTGACAGGAGGCAGCGGTGTGAAATGGGAATTGGGGCCTTTGTTGCGGCACGGTGTACTATCTCCCTTGAAAGGACATTTCATACCTCTGGCAGCGTTGGTTAACCGGCGCAATTTGGAAGCTCCGAAGTCCTTGACGGCTCGCCCAAAAAGCTCGGCAGCGCCATATTTTTTTGTAGTGGGATCAGTTATTCCCGTACTTGCCATGCTGCTAACCTGAGTTTTGAGCAGAAGTAACGTCAACCAGCGAGCCAGGTGGGGATCTTCATACCCTATTCTAGAAAGAATGAATGAACTTGGCCAATTCAGCCTCCAGCCTAAACAATTTCGAGCCACACCTCTTCGAGCAGGCCGGACTCGGTTTCTTTTTCGGGGCCTTCGAAGAAATTGACGGCGGAGTTGGTGACTTTGAGGACGAACAGGTTGAGGCCTTTGCAGAGCAGGCGGGTGACGTCGAGCCGGTATGGCGGCCAGGGGCGGACACCGGCGTGACGCCCGTTGATCTCGATATCGAGGATGCTGCCGACGCGGCCGGCATCGAGGATAACGCGCTTGCCTTTGGCGACGTCCGGCAGGTTCAGGTCGGCGTAGTAGGCGCCCGTGCCCGAGAACCAGGGGAACCCCTGTTTTTCCCATGGGCCGGTTTTGATCCCGCGGACGGGCATCAGGCAGGGGACGTTCGTTGACAGGTCGATCTGGAAATCGCCCGCCAGCCATGCATACTCGCCCAGCGGCGGCTGCGGGAACCACCCGTTGTTCTTGATGACGATCTCGAGAGAGTGTGTGCCGGTGCCGCAGCGGCCTTTGAGGTCGAGCACCCGGAAGTACGGGTCGATCTCCCACGGCAGCTCGATGGTCAGCGGCTCGCCGTTCAGGTAAACAACCGCGTCGGTTTCTTCTTTCATGATGGGCCGCGCGTTCGGCGGGACGCCATCCGCTTCGCGCGGCACGCCATCGAGGATGACGCGCATGTTTGCCAGCAGTTCCGGTACCATGAATTGAGTCGTGTACCGAAGCTCGGAGACGTGCTGCTTGTTCTTCACCGCAAAGGCCCACTGGTTAAGCGCCAGGAAGTTTCCGTTTTCGGGGCTGAAATGCCAGTGGCCCTGGCATATGGGGACGCGTTGGGCCGGCCGTGCCTCGACCAGGGGCGGCGCTTCCGCCTGTTTTGCCGGATCCACCACCAGCAGGCGCGACTCGTAAGGCGCAAACTCGAGCGGGACAACCAGCCGCCCGGCCACCGCCCGCTGGCCCGGAGCGACCTTTGTCGACCCGTCTTCGGGGTTCCAGACCTCCGCGGCGCCCGGAGTTTCCAACGAGGCTGAAGTGCGAATGGGGTTGCCGCTCGTGTTGGCGAAGAAGTAAATATGCTTGCCGCTTTTACGCCGATGCAGGTACAGGATGCCCGGCGCGTTTTCGAGCATCACTTCGGGCGCGACGGGCGCCAAGGCGGCCTCGAGTTGCGCTTCGGTTTCGTCGGGCAGGAAGCGGATGTGTTTCAGGCTGTGCAGGTCCACGCGGCGAGACTCGCCGGATCCGTTTTGGCGCAACTCAAGCACGTGGGTGTTGGGGGCGCTTATAACAAGAGCGGCCGCGGCGATTTGTTTGACCGCATCGAGCGTGTCTGCCGGCACCGCTGTAAGCCGAGGTAGAACCAGGGCATCGAATTTGATTCCGTTCACAGTAAAAGCCGTTTCGGCAATCTCCGCGGCGGCAATCGAGTTCTCATCCACGATCAGGAAGTCGCGGTGAATCTTCTGCAGCGCAAAACACAGTTGCAGGAACGGCTGCTCGATAACCGGGGCCTCCGCCTTCTCCTGCGGGACAAAATCCGCCCATACGGACGACATCGGATACAGCACGGCGATTTTGGGCGCCGCGGCAGCTATTTCGCCGGGTTCGGGTGTCAAGACGGCGGTGAGGCGCGCGGTGTAATCGGCAAAGAGCTTGTAGTAAGGCCAGAACGGGCTCTGAACGAACTCGGAGGGCGGGCTGTCTTTTTTTCTTCGACCGGCGACGGAGTAGTAGAAGGCGTGGGGGATGATGTAGTTGACGCCATTGGCGATTTGCCAGTCGGCCATCCATTTCATGTCGCGCAGCGCAAGCCGCCAACCGCTTTCGCCGAACGTTTCGGTGAGCACCCTGTTTTTCCCGGCCAGCAGCGCGGCCGACGCCACAATTTTCGGGCACAGGCCGCCGGGTTCGCCGTCGCCGATTTTGATCGTCAGGTGGTCGAGGCCCGGGATGTGAAGATGCTTGAGATGGTAGAAAAGATTCCCGACGCACCGGAACTGGTAGAACAGCGGCTCCTCGCCAAGCGCATGGCCGATAAGTTGAAGCCCCCGCGCCGAGCACCATTCCTCGATGGTCTTGAAAAAGGAATCTTCAAACAGCGCCGTGGCCGCGTCCCAGAAGTCGTAACGCACCTGGCGGCCTGTCTCGCCCGGCGCAAACAAGTCGGGCAGGCGATCCAGCAGGTCGTAGCCTTTTTTGTCGCGGAACGCGCGGGGAAGCTGGTCGCTCCACGGCAGGCGGGCGAAATCGTCGGGGTAGATATTGAACGCCGGCTCGTCCGTGAAGAATCCCTCGAGGCCGAGCTGTTTGAGGTCGCCCAGTTCTTCCTCGTGCAGGTCGTACGTCGAGAGCAGGAATGCGCGGCATGCCGATTTGTCCAGGGTGTTGAGATACGATTGGTACCAGAGGATGTCCGGCGACTCGAACTCGACAGCGCGGCCCAGCCTGTACGGCCCGTCCGGGATGGTGATTTGGGCCCCGCTGAGGCGCTGCCACGGCTGCTTACCCGCCGCGCCATAAACGGCCGCGGTATCAGCGGGCAAGACAACCTCTGACGGACCCCTTAGATCATCGACTACGAACTTGAGAAATCTCAGGCGGTTTCTCGGTTCGGCAATGACGGCGCCGCCTGCGGGGCCGCTGGGCCAGTCCCGCTCGTCGTACGCCCAGGGCATCATTTTGTTCTGGCGCGCTTTGCCGCAGCAGAACCGGATCGCCTCGAACCATTCGTCGGAAAGGTAGGGGGTGATTAGCCCGTGGCGCGCGTGCATCACGAACCCGCCCAGCCCTTTCTCTTTCATCTGGTCGATTTGCCAGTCGAGGTTTTCTTTCTCGATTTGATGATTCCAAAACCAGAACGGCGCCTGCCGAAACCGCGCTGAAGGCTCCTTAAACTCCGCGTAAAGATCCATCAATGACCCTCTTGGTTTGACCGCGTTGTCCACATCCTCTATTCAATTACAAGCACGTTGTGAATGGCGAGGCCGGATATTTCCGCCGTCAGCACGCCCTCTTTCCAACTCCAGTCCAGCCCGGTCTCATCGGGCGCCATGTAGCATCGGCCGGGTTTTTCCTTGACGGGTACGGTGACCGTGAACGGGCCGGTGTTCGGCACATCTTCGACCATATGGCGGCTCGGCGAGAGAGGCCCGGCGCTCGACCGGTTGACGAACTGAATCAGGATGCGGCCGCCTTTGCGGCGTGCGGACATCTCGATCCACCACGGCCCCTGCACGCGCGCCAGACCCGGCGTATCCAGCGCCTGAATCACATCACCGACAAATTCGCGCAGTCCCGGGTAATGGCCGGCGTGGTATGACCGGAAAACGTCGCCATGAATCGCGGCAACCCGGCCGGAACCCACGGGGCACAACGTTGCGGCGGGCGTCCCGGCACGGTTCAACACCGGCTCCTGCTGATTGAGGAGGGGCGCGAGCTCAGTCGAGTTTGTCAGTGTAACTTTTTGCCAAACGGTTCCCGCGGCCGTGCACCCGTTGCCCGCGGGCACGTAACCGCCGATCAGATCTCCCTCGACTGCTTCGACGCCCGCCAATGGGCCGTGCTGTTTGGCCACATGTGAGCCCGTCAGCAGTAGCCGCCCGCCCCCCTGCACATACGCCTCGAGCGCCTGCGAGACGGCCGGCGGGAGCCCTTCCTGCTCCGGCACGACCACCAGCGGGTACTCGCCCATGCGTGCCAGCAGGTCGTCTTCGTTCAGGATGTCGACGCTGTACCCGTTTTCGAGGAGGGCGTGCAGCGCGCCTTCCATGGGCTGGTTTGCGCGCGCGAAATTGAACAGGGGCTGATTGTTGCGGTAGTAGAACGCCTGGCTGTGGAGCAGGGCCACCTGCGGGATTGTCTGTGTTTTGTGGGAGTACGGCTGGCGTTTTCTGCAAAATGCCGCCACTTGCCCCAAGACGTCCTGATGCCAGCCGGTCAGCCGGCCCGACCGCTGCGGCTGGTCATAAATGAACGTGGCGCCGCCTTGCGCCATAACGACGGAAAGCTCCTGGCACAGATGCGGCACGGTCTTTGTCACCCACGGCAGGTTGCCGGTGCGCAGGAACGACCACGCCATCAAGTCCCAGGGTTTGTTGCGGCTCGAGATGAACCGGGCTTCGGCACACGCGCGGTCTGCCCCGAACGATGGATCGAAGTCGCCGCTGATATAATCGACAGGGGCCGTGACGGGTTCGGGCTGGCGGACGCTGTACATCCAGTTGCTGCATACCATCACGGACGGGTCTTTTGCGTGCACGGCGTTGGTGTATTTGGTGACGTGCTCGACGAATAGCGCCCGGTGGAACTCGAGCCAGTCCGCCCAGTGTTCCTCGCTGGGCTTTGTCGGAACGGTGTTGATGCCGGTGCGGCGCGTAAACTCGGTTTTGCACCGCTCGCAATAGCATGGCTGGCTCGCCCAGTTCTCTCCGTCAATCCACATCCCGTCGAGGTCGTACTTCTCGATCACCTCGAGCAACTGCGGGATCATCAATTCTTCCGTATATGGGCTGAGCGGGCAGGTGTAGTTTGGGCTGGGCTTGCCGTCCGGCCCGATGTTGGCCCAGTCCGGGTGGAGTTGGATCGCCCGCGTATCCCACACGCCGGAGTAGTGGATAGACAACGGGATGCCCATGTCGCGGGTGACGTCGCGCCAAACCCGCAGCGCGTCGTTCACGATACCCGGCGACGGCGAGCCTACTTCCGTGGGATAACCGGCCCAGCCCGGGTGGCCTTTGCAGTCATACTGGACAAAATCCGGCTTGACCTTTTCGAGTTGTACGCGGATGTGCTCGTAGGTGGTTTCGCGGCCGAGTTCGGTGTCTTTCTCATTGGGATGGAGGTCGTAATGCAAGCCGAAAAAGGCCTCGGCGTGCCAGTTGGCTGCCGGGGCATCTGCCGCCAGGGAAACACTCAAGATCAAGAGGGAGATCATGTTTTTCCTCCTTGCCGGCCGCTTCCCCCGGCTGTTGGTCAAACTTCAAGGGCGGCCAGCGCTTGTTCAAAGGCGGCGTACACTTCAGGACTGAACAATACAAACCGGACCCGTTCAAGACCAGGATTAGCCGCAACAAACCGCCCTGCGGTCCCTATGGCGATGCCAGCCGCCTCGTCGATCGGATATCCGTAAACGCCGCAACTTATCGCGGGAAAAGAGACGGTTTTGAGTTTGTGGTCGCGGGCCACCTCGAGGCTCCGCCGATGACAGCTCGCCAGCAATTCCGGCTCGCCGTGTTGGCCGCCCCGGTACACGGGCCCTACCGTATGGATCACGTACCGGGCCGGCAGCCGGCCGCCGGTCGTCAGCTTGGCATCGCCGGTTTCGCAGCCGTTCAGTTTCCGGCACTGCTCGAGTATCTCCGGCCCACCCGCGCGATGGATCGCCCCGTCAACGCCGCCGCCGCCCAGCAGCGACCTGTTGGCCGCGTTAACGATAGCGTCCACCCGCTCCTTGGTTATGTCCCCCTGCACGACTTCCATGGCGCATCCGTTGATAATTTTCTCCATAGCGGCTCCACCCTTCTATCCATGCCTGCACAGGGGCCGATTCTAACCGATTGCCAGGGAACGGGCAAGAAGCTTGACCGAGGCGCTGTGAATGCGGCCATTGGTCCAGTTGAAAGAAAGCCTTGTTCGATGGTAAAATTTAAATCCAGCGCGTACCCGTAGCTCAATTGGATAGAGTACTTGGCTACGGACCAAGGGGTTGGGGGTTCGAGTCCCTCCGGGTACGCCATTATTCTCCTGAGGGCCTTGAACTTTCTTCCCTCTTGGGAGTCGGCAGGTTCGGTTCTCCTGTGTTTATAATCGCCTTCAACGCGTAAGCTCTGCGGCAGAGAACTGCGTTTCGCAACGTTACGAAACCGCATTGGCACTACCGAAATTGCCCGCGAGGATTCTCAGTTCCGACTCGCCATCCCCGCCGCCCGTTCCCCCACAACCATTGTCGCGGGAATAGGGGGCGCACCCCCGATGGTTGACGTTCGTACACGAGGCGAGGCCGAAGCCCTGCAGTTGGTTGATCAAGTGGTTTCTCAAGTGAGGAGTACGCGTATGTATACGATCGATTTTCCCTGTACGGCATGTAAACGTGTCTTGAAAGTATCTACGGAGCACATCGGCAAGTCGGGGACATGTAATCACTGTGGCGGGCGCATCGTCATCAGGCCCGTTCCGTATCGCAATATGGAAGGCGACGACGAAGCAGGCGCCTTGGAAGCGCTCGCTGAGAACATACACTGTCTGGAGGAATTGATTGATGGTGTATACGGCTTTCTAGCCAAATTTCTTGACTGCGATTTCCAGAACAAAGCCGTCCTTTTCCTCATGAATGAACAGGCCGATGGCCTGCGACTGACGAAAACTCGCGGAAAGTTCAGCCGGGAATTCCTGCGGGACGAAGCGTTTGTGCCGCTGGGCAAATGCCTCTGTGGCCGCGCCGCACAGTCAGGCCAGGTACTTGTGTGCGAAAATTGCTTTGCCGATCCTCGGCACGACAATGTTTGGGTGGGCATGCAAACGCATGGCCACTATGTCATTCCACTTACGCATGCGGGCAATGTGCTCGGCGTGTTGACACTCTACACGCGAACGGGTGTGCAAACCGACGGCAGCCGAATGGCATTGTTGGCGAAAGTGGGCGAGCATGCCGGGAATGGACTCCAACGGTTGCTTCAGATGGAGAAACAAACTTCTTCAAGCTAAGGCCGCGTCCACAAAGTCGGTTGGCGGCGTCGTATGGTCAAGAAAACTCGATTCACTTGTAAACGCCGCGCTTCCAATGGTTTGAGTCTTGGGCAATTTCCGACACTCCGCCGCCAAAGCTGGTCCAGCCGTTCGACAATCTGAATTGGATTGAATCGTAATAGCTTGCATCTATTGGGTTTAAAAGAGAACCGGACTGGCCTGAAAAGTACTTAATTAAGCCACAAGCGGTACGCCATTTCCTGTTACGCCCCGCCGTATGACGAGTTTTCCACCTGTGCGCGGACTTTTGTGCCTGTTTGTTCCCAAGTCCGCGGCCCAAATTCCGCGGGCACGGCTTTTGTTCTTTTCCCGGCGAGTCAGTAGAATACCGTGAAAAAGGGACCTTCATGAAGCTGAGACATCTGGTCACGCGGCCGGTTCGGGCGCTGTTCAAGGCGGGGGGATTTGAAATCGTTCGGGCTGGTTCTCCGGGGAATGTGAACCCGTTTCCCTATGATTTTTCGGCGGCGGACATCGAGGATTTCCGCGCCGTGGAACCGTACACGATGGTGCCGCGGGAACGGATCTTCACGCTGGTGAGGGCCGTCGAATACGTGGTCAAATATGGCGTCCCGGGGACGTTCGTCGAGTGCGGCACCTGGAAAGGCGGTTGCGCCATGGCCATGGCCCGCGCTCTCAAACGACTGGGCGCAGCGGACCGCGAACTGTTTCTCTATGACTTGTTTGGCGAGATGTGGCCGCATCACACGGAATTCGACGCGTTTCGCGGCGTGCCCGAGTCTGAGCGCAATCCCAATGTCACCGAGGTGCCTGAAATCATGCGCTATTCGCTCGAAGAGGTCCGGGCAACCGTGCTGTCGACGGGCTATCCCGCGGAGAAGGTCCATTTTTTCCAGGGAGTCGTCGAAAAAACCTTGCCCGCCAACGCGCCGGCCCGGATTGCCCTGTTGCGGCTCGACACGGATTTCTACGAATCGACCTGGCACGAGCTGACGCATCTGTATCCCCGGTTGGAGCCGGGCGGCATCCTTATCGTCGACGACTACGGGGATTGGGCGGGCTCCCGTAAGGCCGTCGACGAGTACATCGAGAAGGAGGGCCTGAAACTGCCCCTTTTCCGCGTTGACGAAGGGGCACGAATGACGATCAAGCCCTGTGTAGTTTAGCAGTCCTATTGTGGGCGAGAGAAGGCGCCGGCTATTCTTGGGGCGGGGCTTGGCGGGCGGCGAGGTCGGCCAGTTCGAGCCGCATCTCCTTGATTTCGCGAACCAGCAACAGCCGCGTATGGACGATCCAATACCAGAGTTTCATCAACACGGTTGTTTCAAAGGAGGCGATGAACAGCGCCGCCAGAGCAATGAGCGTCTTGGTGTTCGACTCCAGCACGAACACCAGCATCAGGGCCACCATCATTGCGCCTTCGAAAAAAAGGAATCCCCACGTAATCCACATCACAATATTCCGTTTGCGCGAAAACTCGTGGTGCAATTTTTCGCGGGCGGCGGCGTCAGGATCTTCGCCGGGCGCGTTCTTGTCAAACAAGATGCGGTGGTACGCTTTGTTCATATCCTCATTCACGGTTTGTTTCCTCCAAGTGTTTGCGGAGCGTCTCGCGGCAGCGGTGCAGCCGGGATTTCACTGTCCCCGCGGGGATGCCGAAAATATCCGCAACCTGTGACACGGTCAGTTCTTCAAAGTAGTACAGCCTCACCAGGATTCGATCGTCGGCGTCGAGTGTCGACAAGGCTTTCTCAAGCGCCTCCGCTTCCGTCGAGCCGGCGGCAGCCCGTGAGGGGGCATGATCAAGCGCCTGCTGCACGGATTCGGCAAAAAGGCCTCGTTCAAGTCGACGCCGCCTGAGCCAGTCGCGGCATTTGTTTGTAACGATCCGATACGCCCACGCCGGAAAAGCAGAAGGGTCCGCCAGCCGCCCGACCCCTCGGACGATGGCGATCCAGGTTTCCTGCGTGAGGTCGGCGGCCGTTTCAGGCGAGCCGACATGGAATTGCGCATACCGCAGGAGCCGCGGGTGCCAGCGTTGGACAAGCTGGTCGAGCGCCTCGGCGCTGCCTTGCTGGCATCCGAGGACCAGCAACTCGTCGCGAAGTTTTTGCTGGGTGTTTTGCATCGTTGCCATTATAGACGTATGAGGAGGCAAACCGGTTCCGTAGAGGTGAAAAGAAAAACTGCGGAGTGAAAAGGGGTCAGTTGAGACGGGCTGCCCGCTTTGTGAGAACTCGCACAATCACGTATAGAATCAAGCAGAGGGTCAATATGCCGGCTCCGCCGGCAATAATCCATCCGTAGTAGGAGTGCCCGCGGGACGCAACCGGTGCGACAGCCGTTGATGACGGGGCGTCGACGGCAGGCGCGTGTCCCGGTTCTGCTGGTAGCGCGTCTTGTTCTATGGCGGCGACCAGGTCTTTCTCCACTTCATGCACAATTTTTCCGTGCTGAAATGTGTAACCTTCGGGATACACTCTGTCTTCGAACCATAGATCCGTCCCCTCGGGAAAATCCGGCGCAAAACTCGACGCCGTGAACTGTGGCGCGAGATCCGGATTTGTATAGGCGATTGTGTAACTCATGATTTTTGCCGTTCCCGATCCCTCAATGCGCATGACATAGGCGGCCTCGGCCGGCACGTATTTACCGTTCAGTTCCGTGAACTGAGCGATAGATATCTCGATAGTTGTCAGCTTGGCCGGCAGGACCTTGCCGTCATCCGTCCATACCATGTCCTGGTAGACTTTCCCGTCATCCATCAAATGTTTCCCCGACTCTTTGACCACCTTGAATTTCACCGGGCTGTACCCGTACTGCGGCGCCAACCAAACCGTGAGGTCCCCTTGCTTAGTCTTGGCATGCAAGACGTCGCACTCGATTCCGTCAAGAGCCTCGCGTGAGACCTCTGTATTGTCAGGCGTAAACAAGTCAATGGGTTTTGAAAGAAATACGGGCAGGCCCGACACGCCCAGCCCGAAACAAACGTCTGAAGGAAACTGCGAGTTGCCGTAGTTGTATGCCGGGTTGGCATCATAAGCACGTCCCCACGGCGTACCCGCGTCCAGCACCTCGAAATGCAGGTCCTCTCCCCCGTATTGCGTCCGTAGATACTCAAATGACTGGTCGACGAAACTTCTGAATGTATTTCGCCCCGCCCGCCGGTCCTGGGAAAGACCTCCCTGGCCCACCCAATGGGCGGCATCATAATCCCAGCCCCAGCTATCGCCTGTCTCGGTGCCGTCCGCTTTCAGCCTCCTCGCCCTGCTGTTCACATGCACCGTGAACGCGTCGTGCCACTCGACCGCGCTTTTCCACCGATCGGTCAGACTCTGCACCTCACTGGGCGGTTGTACACTCAGCAATGCAGCAAGCGCCAGCAGCATCGTCCCCATTCGGTCTCCTCCGGACCACACCAGCATGTCCTTAATAAGCATGTCAGATTTGCGATTGAGTGATCACCTCCACTCTGTCTTGCCAACATCACCCAAATCCTGTCATGCTTTCGGTCAGTTCAAGTCCGGGAGGCATTATGAGTTGGTCTTCTAGAGAACGTATGCTGGCGGCCCTCAACTGCAAACAGCCCGACCATACCCCGTGCTGTTTCATGCTGTTTAAAGGCCTGCGCGAAGAGTGCGCGAACGTGGCCGAGTTCGTCGAGCGCCAACTGGCGATGGGCCTCGACGTTACCGTGGCCATTCCGATGCGGCCGATGCGACGCCCACGACCCATGCCCGAAATCGGCAACCTCCGCGGGCTGCCGGTCGAGTTCCCGCCGGACGTCGCGGTGCGCGACTGGCGCGAGGAGCGGCAGGGGGCGCGGCCCCTCCTGCACCGGGAGTACATTACGCCGTCGGGCCGGCTTCACACGGCCGTCGAGCTTTCGGAAGACTTTACGCACAACGACCGGATCGCCTTGTTCGACGATTTTGCGATCCCGCGGGCGGTCGAGCGGCTGGTATGGCGCGAAGAGCATCTCGCGGCGCTGCGCCACGTGCTGGCGCTGCCGACGGGCAGGCACATCGCCGAGTTTCGGGAGAACGCGCGCCGCGCGAAACAAATCGCCGATAAACACGGGCTGCTGGTGACGGGCGAGTGGGGCGTGTTGTTCGACGCGGCATGCTGGCTGTGCGGCATGCAGGAGATGGTGATGATGATGATGGAGCAGCCCGTCCTTGCAGCGGAGGTGCTCGACATCGTCGCGGAATGGAACCGGCGCCGAATGACCGTGATGCTCGATGCGGGATTGGACCTGTTCATCCGCCGGGCGTGGTATGAGACGGCGGATTTCTTGTCGCCGGAAATGTACCGGCGCTTCATCCTGCCGCACGTGCGCCGCGACGCGGATCTCGCTCACGCGGCCGGCGCCCGGCTCGGCTCGATCACGACAAGCGGCTACATGCCGCTGCTCGACCTCATGCTCGACGCCGGCATCGACGCCCTTATCGGGCTCGACCCCCTGCAGGACGCATACGCCGACTTCCCGCTCCTCAAGCAGAAAACACGCGGCCGGATGTGCCTGTGGGGCGGCGTGAACGGCTGCGTGACGATCGAACTGGGATCGCCGGAAGAGGTGCAAAATGCCGTGCGCTCGGCGATGACGACGCTGGCGCCCGGCGGCGGCTTCATCCTTTCGCCCGTAGACAACGTTATCCGGTACGACGAGCCTGTGCAGCGGAACGTCCTGGCGCTGATTGACGCTTGGCGCAGTTGCTAGAATGAGTCTCCCACAGGCCTGATCCGTCTGATCCGTCGGATCCGTCCGATCCGTCCGATCAGTCCGATCAGTCCGGCAACGGGACATGCTGCCAGCCTTCGACGCCGAACCGGATGTCCCTCTCGGCGAATTCCCAAACAACGACCCGCTTGCCCTCGAGCAATTCCGGTTTCCGGTAAAGTTCCTGCCGCACGAGCGTCGAGCCGCCGCCGTCGTTGATGATCGAAACCAGCGGCATGCGCAATCCTCGCGCGAGATGCGCGACAAACCCGGCCGCGCGCGGCTCGTCGAACTCGTAGACGCGCAGGAAGCTGTCGCCGAGCACGAGCACCGGCGACTCGGCCGCATCATGGTATGGCGCCGCCGCATCATCGACCACCTGCTCGCACACGATGGGTTCCGGCTCGAATCGTTCCGCGATCGCGGGGTTTTGCACCATCTCCACGATGTCGCCGTGCCGCAACAGGTTCACCGGCCTCACGCCGTAGTGTGTTTGCCCCGGTTCCACCCAACCCAGATCCGCCAACCGCCGCGCGGTGGTTTCGGCGGCGAGCCGCATGCCGCCCGGCGTCCAATGCGTATCTTGCGCCAGGTAAAGCGGCTGTTCCATTGCCCCCGCGAAAGTTGAGAACAGATCGATGCACTCGACGCCGTTCTTGCGGAGCGTTTCGATCAGCCGCGTCGTGTGCGTCGCCAGGGGTTTCTTCAGGCCCTTTGCGAAAAGGCCCAGGCGTTCGGGATAGATGCTTGACTTCTCCGGCGCGGGAACGACCAGCAACTTGATTCCGCGCTCTGCCAGCGCATCGCGGAACGCTACAATGGCCGCCGCGGCCTCGGCCACGCCGTCGCACGGTTCGAGCAGGTACTCGAGGCCCGGCCGGTAAAACAGCCAGCCATCGCTGCCCATCAGGGCTTTTGCACCCAGATCGCGCAACGCCACAAACGCCGCGAACTGCGCCGCCAGCCGAATCCTGCTACCGCACCACGAGTTGTTTTCGAGATCCGCTTCGTACGACCGCAGGCCGGCGGCGGATGGCGCGTGCCGGAACAGGTCGAACAGTTGCGGCGCGGCTGCGCCGCTGGTTTCCGCAATGACTTGGATAAGCGCGACTGCGGATATCATGGCCAGCAGCACCAGCGTGAGCGCGAATTGCGGCAGTCGAGTCCGAGTCATTGTCGAATCCTAAAACTGAAAGTAAAGAAACGGGTTAAACGCTTGCGTAAACATGGCGGCAACCGCGGCGGCGAACAAGCTTGCCAAAGCGACCGTTTTCGCCCACGTAATCTCGTGCGCGAGGTCGTAGGCCTGCACGGGCTGGAACGCGAGCAGGGCGCACAAACCCATCAGGATCAAGTGGCCCGGCGAGTACAATTCCGCGGCGAGCAGCGGCCCGATGGCCCCGCCGCCGTTTAACCCGAACATCGCGCCAAAATAACGCCCCGCGTCGCCAAGCCCCGGCGACCGGAACAGCACCCATGAAAACAGGACCAGCACGAAAGTCGACGCGACCTGCACGGGCCGCGGCAAAAAATTCGCTATGCCCCGCTTGCCCCGCCAGCGTTCGAACGCCAGGAGCGCGCCGTGGTAGCCGCCCCAGGCCACGAACGTCCAGTTGGCGCCGTGCCACAGGCCGCCCAGCAGCATCACGATCGCAAGGTTGAGATACATGCGCCGCTCGCCACGCCGGTTGCCGCCCAACGGGATGTACAGGTAGTCGCGCAGAAACGTCGAGAGCGAGATGTGCCACCGCCGCCAGAATTCCGTGATGCTTGCGGATCGGTATGGCGAGTTGAAATTGCGCAGAAACTCGAACCCAAGCATCCTGCCTAGCCCGATGGCCATGTCGGAATAGGCGGAGAAATCAAAGTAGATTTGAAACGCGTACGCCGTCACGCCAAACCAGGCGTCGATCACCCCCGGCGCCTCCGCTTCAAACGCGGAGTCGGCAATGCCGCCCACAATGTTGGCGAGCAGGATTTTTTTGGCGCAACCCAGGATAAACAGCGCCGAGCCCGACGAGAATCGGTCGAGGGTGTAGTCGCGCTGGACCAGTTGCGACGCGATCGTGTTGTAGCGGACGATCGGGCCGGCCACCAGTTGCGGAAACAGCGACACAAAACACGCAAAATCCGTAAACGACCGAGCGGGCGGGGCATCGCCCCGGTAGATGTCGATCGTGTACGTCATGCTTTGGAAAATGTAGAACGAGATGCCGATGGGCAGCGTCACCTGGATGACGGCGAGGGTCGGGCCGTCCAGCCAGGACAGCACCGTGTTCACGTTCGATTCGAGGAACATGAAGTATTTGAAAAAACCGAGCGTACCGAGGCTCGCCGTAACGGATGCGGCCAGCGCCCATTTTCGGCGTGGTGAGCCGTAGGGCGCCCGCGAAATGATCCAGCCGCCGGAGTAATTGACGGCGGTCGCAAACAGCATGAGCAAGATAAACCACGGGTTCCACCAGCCGTAGAAGATATAGCTTGCGCCGAGCAGAAAAGAGTTGCGCCACGCGGACGATTTCGGCAGCGAGTAGTAGATCCCCAGAACCAGCGGCAGGAAATAGAAGAGAAAGATCTGCGAGGTGAAAACCATTATGCCCGTGCCATGGAATTATTGTTCGCCCGGATTCTTATCCGCCCGGATTCTTATCCGGGCGAATTACCTATTCGGCTTCATCCGTCCATACGGCCCAATAGATGACGCCCTTGTACTCGTCGAAATAGCGGTTGATGATGCCGCCCATGTAATAGTCGTCGATAGGCGCCTCGAGCGCCATCCGGTGCACGTCGCCCGCGCGAAACCGCCTCACGTTGCCGCCAACGTCGGGGACGCGCGCGTCCGCCGCCGAGGATCGCGCCTTCTGTGGGTTGTAATGCCCCACGTAGATCGTGTCGCCCTGGACTGACCCTCGATGCACCGCAGCCACCTTGTATTTCATCACAAACGCGTAATCGTAATTGGCCCGGTTCACGAACTCGCCACGCACCTCCTCCAGAACCGCCGTCACTTCCACCGTGCCAACCTGCGACACCTTGCTCGGGACAGACTCGACCGGTTTCCCACAACAAATGCACGGCAAAAAAGCCAGCAGGCACAGACCAATCGCCGCGGCCTTCATCATGCCTCCCGATTCAGGTTTCAGGAACGTCCAATATTATTATCCCGGAGGGATTCGACAACCGTCAGCCCAGGGTTGCTCCCGGCCCGTACCATCGCTCAGTATCCGTCACGTGCCGCCGGTCCAAGCCAATGACCCAAGGGACCGTCTCACACCTGTCCAGGGCCGGGAGCTACCCTGGGTTAACGTTCCACCACGATGAACCCCGGCAGGGGTTCGACAATCTTCTACACGGGCCTCTCGCGATTCACGCTCAACCTCAGCTTCTTTACTTACCGGTTTTCCTCGCAAGAAGCAAGCAAGGACCAGTCGGGTTCCCAGGCCTTTTCGAGCATGAGGACCGGCCCGTTTTTCGTATCGGGATGCAGTTTCCGTAGGTCGGGACTTTCGCCGGTGATCATAGGCGTGTCCTTGGCGCGGACGATGCCCATCGGCGCGCCGGAATCTTCCGATCCGCTGCCATCCTTGGGGCCTTTAGTAAAAATAATGTACTGCCCGTCGGGCGAAAATGCCCCGCCATAAACGTGCGCCCCATCCTCGCCATACAGCAGCTGTTGCTCGACGCCATCGCCCGACACCAGCCACAACTGCGTGTACCCGTAACCGCGTGCGCCGGGCTGGCCTGCCGGCCGCGACGACAGGACGATCCGGTTGCTGTCGGGATGCCAGTCCGGCGTGCAGTTCTGGTACTTCCGCACGGCATTGACTTCGCCCGACGCCGCGTCCACGCGAACGACCGTCCATGATTCGCCCTGGTTATTGGCGACGCCGCAAAACCAGTTGCCGTCCGGCGACCAGAACAGTTGCTGATAAATGCCTTGCCTCGCAAACTCGCGCGCAACCGATTTTGAGTTCAACTCGTAAACTTTGATCCCTTTGGGGAACAGGCACACGACCTGCCGCCCATCCGGCGACCACGTCGCCCACGGATACTCGCCCTCGCCGCCAAATGCCACCGGATTCGAGCCGTCGGCGTTCGCCAAGATCAGGTTGCCCTGGAAACCCCACTTGTCGTGGTTGATTTCGGCGCCGCGGTTCAGACGCCGGTACAGCAGCTTCGTCCCGTCGGGCGAAAACCTGGGCGCCGCCTCTTCGGCGTTGGGCGTGTTGGTAATGTTGCGCCGCTGCGACCCGTCCGGCCGGGACAGGAACAGGTCCCACGTCCCGTTCTCGCTCCGCGCGCCGTAAACAAGCCAACCTTTTTCTGCAACCTCTTTCGCGAGCGCATCAACCTCGGGCAAATCCGCCGGTTGCGCAACTGCGTTGAGCGCAAACAGCAGCAAGACCGCAAAGACCGTCGTCAAGCGTATTGGAGTTGTCACAACAGACCCTTTCCCAGCTCGCGCACCAACCCGATCCACCCAGCCCCTTTGGACGTCAGACTTCAGCGAGCCGCAGGACGTTGCGCATGATGTCGTCGGTGCGGGCGGGATCGCTGGCGCTGAACTCGAGGCCGATATAGCCGTCATAGCCCGACCTGGCGATCTTGCTCAGGATAAACTCATAATTCATTTCGCCGGTGCCCGGCTCGTTCCGGCCAGGATTATCGGCGACGTGGAAATGGCCAATCTTAGCGATATTGCGCCTGATGTTGCGGACCACGTTGCCTTCGCCCACCTGCTGATGGTAGATGTCAAACAGGATTTTGACCGCCGGGCTGTCGACTTCCTTCATCATCTGAAACGCTTCCGCGGACGACGAGAGGTAGTAGCCCTTGTGGTCGACAACCACGTTGAGCGGTTCGAGCACCAGCATGAGCCCCGCGTCTTCAGCGACTTTCGCGGCGGCCTTCATGGCGGCGACGCACGCCTTATGCTGCTCGTCGCGCGGCACGCCTTTGAGCTCGTTGCCCGTCGTGATGATGAACGTGGTGCAGCCCAGACGTTTGCCGACCGGGATGCAGTCCTTGACCGCCTTGGCGACTTTCTTGGCGGAGCCTTTGTTTACCATCGAGTCCTCGCCGGACCACGGGGTGTTCACGCAGCAGACGGCCGTCGCCAGGCCCGCGTCTTTCGCGGCGCGCTCGATGGCCTCGAGATCCTTGTCCCACCAGCTCCAGAACTCGTAGGCCTTGTACCCGACTGCGGCCGCCCGGTTGATCCGCTCGGGGAACGGCACGTCCTTCCACAACATCTCGACACACGGCGACAACTTCAGCATGAGAGACCTCCCGTCCGGCGGTTTCAGTCGCCCGGTTTGGTGTCGCCGTTCTCGCCGCCATCCTCGCGGACCGCGATGATAACCCACAACACCAGCGACGCCACCAGCAACCCCATATAAACGTAGTAATAAACCATGTTGTTCACCCAACTTGTTGCCACCATCATAACAGCCCGCAACCTGGCGTTTCCAGCAAACATTGTGGTGCGGGCGTCTCGCCTGCACAGGCAGAAAGCCAGGGGAATTGCCCGGGCGCTACCGTAGAAGCGGCGTCCCCGCCGCTTCATTTCCATCCCCCAGGCTGAGGTGTTGGAAATAACGCGACGGGGACGTCGCGTCTACGATACGCAGGGATTACATAACGATCTCGGGCAGCTCGCGCTTGATCTCCTGCAATCTGTAGCCGAAACCCGGCCCCGACACGGTCTCGAGCCGGATTTCGCCGTTCCGCCGCTGGTACAGGCCGGGGTGGACCCGCGCTTCCGGCATCGAGGCTTCGGGATAGAACTGCATCGCGTTTGTCTCGACGCCCATGATGGTGCCGGCGTGCGCCGCAAGCAGGACGTGTGGGATCTGGGCAAGCATCGGGTTCGTCAGGTCCTGCACCATGAGGGCCATCCCGTGGGCTTTGGCCCAGCACAGGCTGAGCAGCGCGCCGGTCTGCGTTTTGCACGTCTTGAGTGCCACACCCGTCCAACCCAGCTCGCGCCCGAGCCGGACGAGCCGCCAGTCATGGGCGCTTTCGTCCATGAACAGCGGCTTCCGCGCCGAAACGGATTGCACGTCAATCCGGTTTGCCTCGAGATCGTACGGGAACGGCTGCTCGACGTAGAGGATCGCGTCCCAAATGCGCGGGTGCTCGGCTTTAAGCCGGTCGAGGATATCGTTGACGTACCCCGGCTCGGTGACGGTGCAATTGAAATCGGTGCTGAGCCACTCGACGCCGCTGCCCAGCCCAATATGGCCCACTTTCACGAGCCGATCATAGTCCCACACGGCGTCGTCGCCGCGCAACTTCACCTTGAGACATTTCAAACCGTCCCGTGCAATCCAGTCTTCAAGAAGCACGGGATACCCGTCATCGGGCCGGTCCCCTTCGTCGGCGATCGAGATCAGGTCTTTTCCCCCGACGAGGTGCCACGCGGGCAGCGCATCGGGCCGGGGAAACACCAGGAAATCGCGCGGCCATTTGCCGGCGAAAGTTTGACGCGGCTCGATGTATGCCGCGAGATCCTCGTTGAGGAACTCCGGCGAGTACATCTCGTAAACAGGCCGGCCCGCGGCGATGCCCCACGCGTCATGGAGCGCGATGTCGAACGCCGAGCAACAAACAAGCCCCGCAAGCCACGGGATCGGCTCGCGCCCGGCCCGTTCGGCGTTGGCCTCGGCCAGCACGCATGTCAATTGTTCTTGCTGGAACGCGTGGCCAACCTGCATCGCGTCACCGGTGCAGTCAAACCCGCTCCACGCGCGCGCCATCCGCACGCACAACGACTTGAGCGCGCCGTGGCGCTCCTCATAGCTCAACGCGCTCGGCCACACCCATTGCACGCTCAGCGGCGTCTCGCCCCACCCGCAAAACTCGGCGCCCGAAACGGTGCGAACGCGCAACCTAACCCGCGCACACGTAACGCTGGTGAGCGTCTCCGGCCCGAACTTCAGCGGCACGCGCGTCGTCACCGGCAGGAAGTAAAGAGAGACTTCCACCGGCTGCACGTTGGTTGATTTCGGCATGCTTCCTTTTTAACCACAAAGAACACAAACGATAATATTCTTTGCGCATGTTGGGACGCCCCCCGGCCACGCCAAAGGCGTGGTGGGGGGTGTCCCACTTTTGAATCCGGAATCAGGTTCCCTTGGTTGTGGCTTTTCGCTAAAGCGCGCCGTATTTCGACTGCCGCAGAAAATCTGCGCCCGTGCGTTGTGTTGACGGCTGATAGCCCGGCAATGGCTTTATTTGCGCGTGGTACGCGTCGAGGAGCCAGGCTGGCTGCGGGAAGTACTCTTTTTCCAACTCGGCCGGCGGCACAATCCAGTTGTTCGCCCCGACAACGCAGACAGGCGCGTCAAGGTGGTCGAACGCGATCTGCGCGATCTGACCCGCGATGGTGTGCAGGTAACTGCCGCGTTCACAGGCATCGCTGGCCAGGATGAGCTTGCCGGTCTTCTTGACCGACTCGAACAACACCTCGTGGTCAAACGGAACCAGCGCCCGCCCGTCGATCAGTTCCACCGATATCCCGAACTCTTTTTCGAACCGTTTTATCGCCTCCGCGGCGACGTACAGCGTGGCGCCGAACGTCAGGATGGTCAGGTCGCTGCCTTCTTTGATAACCGCGGGCCGGCCGATGGGCACGGTGTAATACTCGGCGGGCACGCCCTGCTGCCAGAAGATCTCGGTCTGGTTGTAAAGCCGCTGGCTCTCGAAAAACACGACCGGGTCGTCGCCAAGCAGTGCGGTGGCCATCATGCCCTTGGCGTCGTACGGCGTCGCAGGGAACGCGACTTTCAGCCCGGGCATGTGCGCAGCGAGCGCCGTCCAGTCCTGCGAGTGTTGGGCGCCGTACTTGCTCCCCACCGATACCCGCAACACCACCGGCATCCGGCAGTAGCCGCCCGACATCGCCTGCCATTTCGCCAACTGGTTGAACACCTCGTCGCCCGCACGGCCCATGAAGTCGCAGTACATCAACTCCGCGATCACGCGACCGCCCTCGATCGCGTAACCCACCGCCGAGCCGACGATCGCGCCTTCCGAAATCGGCGTGTTGAACAGCCGGTGGTACGGCAGCGCCTCGGTTAGCCCCTGGTAAACGGCGAACGCACCGCCCCAATCCCGGTTTTCCTCGCCATACGCGACAAGCCTCGAGTCGTTGTAGAAATGATGCACGATCGACTCGAAAATAGCGTCCCCGAACGTGACCGCCTTCGCGCCTTTTAACACCGACCCGTCATCGGCGATGCCTTTCCGCGATTTCTTGGCAATCGTCTGTACACGCGCGATCTGATCCATCGGGATCAGGACGTCGTTGGGCCGCTCGAGCCCCGGCAACTTGTCTTGCAGCGTGTTTGAGAACGTGAAATCGGCCAGCCCGCCCGGCGCGGCCAGCGTGAGCCGCGGCGACACGTCGAGGCTCGATGCGAGCCGGCAAGCCTTGCTAACCTTGCGTTTCGCGTAGGCTCTGACCTCGTCGAGATTGGCCTGGGTTGCGACGCCCGCCTCGATCAGCTTCTGGCCGAACTCGGCCAGCGGGTCGACCTGCCGCCACAGGTCGATCTCCTTGCGCTCGCGATACGACGACTGATCGCTCGGCGAATGGCCCGTCTGCCGGTAGCAAAGCACGTCGAGCAAGATCGGTCCGCCTTCTTTCTTAATCGTGGCGATTTTGCGGGCGTACGCGTCGGCCAGCGCCAGCGGGTTGTTCCCGTCGACCGTCTCGGCGTGCATGTTTTCCGGGTTGACGGCGGCGGCGACTCGCGCCAGGCATTCAAACCCCATCGTCTCGCCGATCGGTTGACCGCCCATCCCGTAGAAATTGTCCATGAAGTTGAAAATGATGGGCGGCCCGCCGCGGTGCTCCTCGTCCCACAAGTTTCTGAACTGGCCCATCGCCGAGATACCCAGCGCCTCCCACACCGGCCCGCAGCCGATCGACGCGTCGCCGATGTTTGCAACGACGATGCCTTTCTGTCGCCGGATCTTTTTATAGAGCGCGGCGCCCGCGGCGATGTCGCCGCTGCCGCCCACGATCGCGTTGTTCGGGAAAATGCCGAACGGGCAGAAGAACGCGTGCATCGACCCGCCCATCCCTTTGTTGAACCCGTACGCGCGCCCGAAAATCTCCGCCAGCAAACCGTACAGGAGGTAATCAACGCCCAATTCCTCTTCTTCGTCCGTGGCGAATTGCCCCTTTTTCGAGGTCCCGCCCACCGCGATCTTCAGCGGCGTCCACACCGGGTCGTTCTGTTCGACCACATCGAGCGTCACCCCGCCCATGTAACCTTCCATGATGCCACGAAGCGCAGTTCCTTTGAGTTCCAAAACGGCGCGCAGACCCTTTGCGATGATTTCACCGTGGCTGCGGTGGCTGCCGAAAATGTGGTCGTCGACTCCGAGGTGGAAGGCCTCGCCGACCGCGGCCGCTTCCTGGCCGAGGCTGAGATGGGCGGGCCCGGCATGCTGGTAGCTGATACCCTCGTAGGCGCCCAGCTTTTTGATCTGGTCCAGCATGGTTTCGAACTCGCGGATGATGGCCATGTCGCGGTAGATGCGCATGCACGACACCGGCGTGACGGCGGGATTTTTCGCGAGCTCTTCTTTGAGCGTCTTCTTATACGCGTTAATCGGAATCGAGCCCAGTTCGAGCGTCTTGGACTTGCGTACCGTTTCGGGCACAACCATCAATTTCTTAGTCATCACCAAACCCTTGCTTCCCGGCGCTGGTTCCGGGTATTTAGAGGCAAAAACCGGCATTAACAGGAGAATCGAGAACATTATAGCAAACGCCGGAGGGCGGTGACACCTTGTCCCGGCGCCTTGGGATTCAGCCGGAATTCGCGTAGAATATCACCGCGTGAAGGAGGCGCGCGCGATGAAACCGGTCCTGTTTTCCGTAAGTTACGCGGGGTTGTGGGGGCAGGCAACACTCGAGTTGCCGGAGTTCCTTGAAAAAGCCGCGCAACTCGGGTTTCCCGCCGTCGAGCTGATGGCGAAACGGCCTCATCTGTCCGTGCTCGATATAACGGAAGAGAGCGCGGCGCGGCTGGCCGACAAGGCGCGCCGTCTCGGCCTCGAAATCAGCACCATCGCCGCCTACACCGACTTCACCGCGAGCACCGCCGCGACCGAGGTGCCGTTCGGCGAGATGCAGGTGGCGTACATCCAGCAATTGGCGCGGCTGGGCCGGGCGCTCGGCGCGCGCATCATCCGCGTGTTCACCGGCTATATGACCGACGAAGCCTCCTACAAGGCCGACTGGGACAAATGCGTGACCGCCGTGCGCGATTGCGCAGACGCGGCCGGCGGCGAAGGACTCATCCTGGGCGTCCAAAACCACCACGACGTGGCGGGCGGGTCGGCGGCGTATCTCGAGTTTCTCGCCGACGTGGGAAGGCCCAACTGCAAAGCCATGTTCGACCCGTGGGCGCCCGCGTTGCAGGGCGAGGATTTGTACTCATGGGCCAAAGCCGCCGCGCCGTATATGGTGCAGACGACCCTCGCCGATTACGTCCGGCTCAACCGATATGCGTATCAACCCGGCCTGGTGAATTACCGGGAAGTGCCCGCGATGGTGCGCGCGGTACCGCTCGGCGAGGGGTTTATCGACTTCGATGCGTTTTTCCGCGGCCTCAAAGAAGGTGGTTTCGACGGGTACGTCGCGTACGAGATGTGCTCGCCACTTCGCGGTGGCGGCTCACTCGAAAACCTCGACGCCACAGCCCGGAAAAGCCTCGACGTAATCAAAACCCTCATTTGACAAGTTGGGACGGCCCCCGGGCTTTTGTGGGGGGTGTCTCACTTTTTAGGCCCAATGGCACAAAGAACTATGAAGAACTATGGGACACCCCCCACAACTGCCGGGGGGCGTCCCGACTATTCTTTCAGATCGTCGCGCAGCTTGCGGAGTTTCTCGATGGTATCGTCATCGAGTCGTTCTTCAATGCGGCCGTGGCTGTCCGGTTTCTGCAGGTTCTGGACAATCGATTGCGTGAGCGCGTCTTTTTCTCTGACGCTGGCGAGGAAATTGTTGGGATCCATGACGAGCGCGTTCAGCGTGTGGCACAGCGTGCGGATACCGCGATCCGCGGAAACGACGATGATCGACCTCCTGTCGGGCGAGTTGTAGACAATCCGCTCGATCAGCGCGTCCGCCGTGAGGTGGTGCGGCGAGTAAAGGACCTCGAGCCCCGGCGCGGTCAGGACCGGCGCGGCCGATTCGGCCTTCCTACCTCGGCCATCGAACACGACCTTGACCTGCAATCCCGTGGCGATGGCGAACCGGGCCGCCTTGTCGATCAGTGCGTCGCGCGCATTCTCAAAGCTGTGCTTGAGCAGCGGCCGCAGCACCGTCGAATGGTGGATGACGTTGTAACCGTCGATATAGTAAGTCTCGGGCATCAACAAGTCTCGCTCTTATTCCAGCAATTGTAACAGGGACGCGCGCTAAACCTGCGGCAGTTCGTAGCCTTTCCTGTACTCGCGCGTAAACAGCTTATTGGCCTCGGGATCGTCGATGCACTGGCCCGTCTGCGGGTCGAGCCGCAGCCGTCTGCCGACGCGCGTCGCGATGTTGCCGAGATGGCACAGCCCCGCGGACGGCGCGGCTTCCGCGATCGGCCCGTTGAGCCCCCCGGGCGTGCCCGCCTTGACGCAATCCAGAAAGTTCCTGAAGTGGTCTTTGATGTCGCCGTACGTCCCCAAGTGCTTTGTCTCGCCTCCTTTGAGGATGACATCGCAACCTTTCCGGCCGATTTCGAGTTTGCCGTTGTCCCCGTAAAAGATCACGCCGTTGTCATGGCCCTCGAGCGGGTAGTCGGTCCACAATCGCATCTCATACAACAGGTAACAATCGTCATACTCGAATGTGACCACCTGCGTGTCCGGCGTCTCGTGATCGTCGTCGTAGAAGAGCTGGCCGCCGGACGCGCTGACGGCCTTGGGCATGCCCACGCCGAGCCCCCACCGCGCCTGATCGACCTGGTGGATGCCGTCGTTGCCGATGTCGCCGCAACCGTAGTCCCAAAACCAGTGCCACTGGTAATGCCACCTGTTTTTGGTGAACGGCCGAACCGGCGCCGGGCCAAGCCACAGATCGTAGTTGACATCTGGCGGCGGGTCGCTCTCCGGCGCCCGGCCGATCGGTTCGCGGAGCTGGTGGTTAATGGCCTTGGCCATCCTGACTTTGCCGATCCCGCCGCCGCGCATGAATTCCACGGCTTGTTTAATCGCGGCGCTGCTTCGGGCCTGCGTCCCGTGCTGGACGCACAGCCCCGATTTGGCTGCGGCCTCTTTCAGCAGCATCGCCTCGCGGATGTTGTGCGAGCACGGCTTTTCGACGTACACGTGCTTGCCGGCCTGGATCGCCGCGAGCGCGAGCGGCGTGTGCCAGTGGTCGGGCGTCGTGATACTGACCGAGTCGATGGTTTTATCGTCGAGTAGGCGGCGGAAGTCATCGGACTGTTGAACCCGCTGAGGTTCCGGCAGCCGCTTCAACGCTTGGGCGCGCTGCGCGGGGTCGACATCGCACACGGCCACGACCGCGCAGTCGTCAAACGATGCAAAACCCTGCGCATGGTGCCGGCCCTGCCCGCCAACGCCGATTATGGCATGGCGGACTTTGTCGTTTTGTGCGGCACGCGCGGCGCTGGACACGCCGGTGAGGGCGAGGCCGGACATAACGCTGCCGGCGGTTTTCAAGAAGGTGCGGCGGCTGGATGTAGGCATGGCAAGTCTCCTGTTTTCAATTCGAACCCGCTTATCATAGAATGCCCGCGGGCGGAACTCCAGCAGAGGAGACATCATGTCGGATTTGGGCGGGTCGGGTCGCGGCGCAAAGTGGATCGTATTGGGCGCAGGTTTTCTGGGCTGGCTGTTTGCGGGCGTGCAACTGGGCCTCATGCCGTTCGCCGCGCTCACCATCTCAAAAGACCTCATGGGCGGCACTTTTACCAGCGCCGGCGCAGGCACCTGGTTTGCCGCGTATTCGGCCGTAACTATGCTGGGCGCCGCAACAGGAGGGATCCTGTTCGGCAACCTCGGCGACCGCTACGGCAGGGCCAAAGGCCTCGCATGGAGCATCCTTTGCTTCACGTTTTTCGGTCTCGCCGGCTATTTTGTCCGGACGCAGGAACAGTTAATCGCCCTGCGCTTCCTGGTGGGCCTCGGCGTCGGCGGAACGTGGCCGAACGGCGTCGCCCTGCTTAGCGAGTTCTGGTCGGACGTGTCCCGCCCCGCCATAGCCGGCCTGATGGGCGCGGGCGCCAACCTGGGCATCCTCCTGCTGGCGCTGGTGGGGAAGTTTTACGTGGTGACGCCCGAAACCTGGCGGCCGCTCATGCTCATCACCGGCAGCCCCATCCTGCTGGGCGTGCTGGCCCTCTGGCTATTGCCCGAATCGCCGAGGTGGCTGCAATCCCGAAGTACGCAAAAAGCGGCCGGCGGAATACCGCTGCGTGAACTGCTCCGGCCGCCGCTGCTGCGCTCGACCCTGCTCGGCATCGGCCTCGGCGCAATACCCCTGCTGGGCGCGTGGGCATCGAGCAAATGGATGCTGCCCTGGGCCGACGCCGCCGCAGGCGCCGCCAACCCCGGCTACAAAGCCGTGACGCTCCTCTGCTGGTCGACCGGCGCAACCGCCGGCGGCCTGCTGGGCGGCTACGTCGGCCAACTGCTGGGCCGGCGGATGTCGTACAGTCTGATCAGCCTCGGCGCATGCGGAATGAACCTGCTCATCTTTACTCAGCTTAAACCCCTGACCCCGCCGTTTCTGCCGGCCGTCTTCGTGCAGGGGGTGATCAGCACCATGTTTTTCGGTTGGCTGCCACTGTACCTGCCCGAGATTTTTCCCGTGCGCGTTCGCGCGACCGGCGTCGGCATCTCATACAACTCGGGCCGATTCCTGACGGCGGGGGCCGTGATGGCAGCAGGACTGCTGATCCAGCTTTTCAACGGCGACTACGCCAGGGTCGGAGCGATCACAGGGCTCGTATACGCACTCGGCGTGCTCGTCGTCTGGTTCGCGCCCGAGACAAAAGGCAAAAAATTGACATAAACGTTGGGACGCGCTCCGGCCGCGCGAGGCTTCTCCTGACCGAGGCTTTTCCTCACTTTCCATGGTCCGAAGGGCCGTGATACAATGGTTTTGTTGGACAAGGAGCGAGCGAACATGGTTTACACAGGGCACGTGAAGAACGGGGTGATTCTCGCGGATGATCCGGTTGAACTGCCGGAAGGCGCCGTCATCCGGTTTGAGATAGCGTCGGAGCCTGGACGAGTGGAGAATTCCGAGGCCCCCTTTGCAGAGCGCTTCGCGGAGGTTATGGGCAAAGCGCAAAGCCTGCCCGAGGACGCGGCGGAGAATCATGACCACTATCTCTATGGCGTACCCAAAAAATGAACACGGTTTTCGTCGATACGTCCTTTTACATCGCCTTCAGCAGCCCCAAGGACCGATGGCACGAAGCCGCCAAATCCTTCGCCCGTGATTTCTCCGGAGTCATGCTTACCACGGAGTTTGTCTTGCTCGAGCTTGCCAATCATCTTTGTGCTCCCCAGGACAGGACATTGTTCCCGCGTTTCCACGAGATGCTGCGAAACGATGCAAAGACTACCATTGTTCCAGCCTCTTCCGCGTGCATCCAAGACGGATTGTCGATCTATGCCGCCCGGCCCGACAAAGCGTGGTCGCTGACCGATTGCATCTCCATGGCCGTAATGCAACAGCACGGCCTCACTGATGCGTTGACCGCCGATTGCCATTTCGAACAGGCCGGATTCCGATTGTTGCTCCAAGCCTAGCCCCGGCGTGGGGGACTACTTCGCCAGCGCCCTCTCGATCTCCGCAGCAACGCGCTGCGCAAGGAAAGCCGATCCCTCATCGGTGAAATGGACATTCCGCGGGCGTTGGTACTTCTCCAAATGCGGCAAGACGCAGGCGTACAGGTCGTTGATCTCTACGCCGTGCTTTTTCATGACCTTCTCCGCGATCCGATTCACAATGACCTCATCCCCCTTGATTCGGCCCCCGGCCCCTTCCGGCACGGGCGTTGTCGACGCCCAAATCAGCTTCGCGCCGGTTGATTTCAACTTCTGCGCCAGCGCATCCAGGTTCTTCTCATACTGTTCCCGGCCGACCTGCCATTCGGCCGTTATGTCCATTTTCCCACCCTTCATACGCTTGATGTCGTGCAGGCCCCAATTGAAATGGATCACGTCCCACTTGCCCGCGCCCAGCCAATCACCCAAAAACTTGACGCCACGCGACGTCGGGCCGCCATTAACCGGAATCCGCAGCACGTTCGCTTTGCCTTCGAGCAACTTGCGTACGCCCGGCGTGTAACCCACCGAAATCGAATCCCCAATCAGCAGCACGCGCGGCAGCGCCGGGTTTTCTCCGACAAACGCATACGCGGGCTCGCCCTTTGTATCAGGATCGAGTCTCTTTTCCCATTCCGCCTTCGGATCGAGCGTCTGCGACACCAGAAGCAATATGAAAAGCAGCCGAAACATCGTTTGTCCTCCCCATCCGTTTACACGATTCCCTGTTCAACAATAAATCATTCTCCCCCAAAACCCAAACCCGATCCGTCCGATCCGACCGATCCGTCTGATCCGTCCTTCATTCTTTTCTCCAAATCCCGAGTTGAAAAGCCTGCGCGCGGTGTGGTTGTATGGGGCGGTTGCGTTGAGGGCTTGGCATGACACGCATGGCGGGGCTTATTCTTCCGATGCTTGCGGCAGCTTGCTTCGCCGCGGCCGAAGATCCCGTTACGCTCTACTACTGGGGCGAAGAAAAAGATTCGCTGGCCCCCGAAGTCCTCCAGGGGTTCGAGGCGCTCCACGACGGCAGCGACGGCAAGCCCGTTATCAAGGTCATCATGGGCCAGAGCGCCTGTTACAACAAGACCGACGACCCACAGCGGATCACCACCGCCGTCGCCGGCGGCAACCCGCCCGACGTCGTGTTCTTCGACCGGTTCGCCGTGGGTGAATGGGCCGCACGCGGCGCGTTCACCTCGTTGCAGCCCTTCCTCGATCGCGACTTGCGCGAGCGGCCCGACGACCCCATGACGCTGCGCCGCGAACAGTTCTACGAGCCATGCTGGGCTGAAGCTACGTACAACGGCGAGATGTTCGCCATTCCCATCGACACCGACAACCGCTGCCTCTATTACAACCTCGACCTCCTCGAGAAATACGCCGACAAGCTCATCCCCATCGGCTGCGTCGACGAAAAGGATCCCACCAAAGTCGGGCCGCCCCGGACCTGGGACCAGCTCAAGCAGGCCGCCAAGATCATGTCCGAATACGACAGCGAGGGGCGGATCGTGCGGCTCGGGTTCATCCCGCACTTCAAGCTGGGCAACTCGTGGCTGTACATCTACGGCTGGCTCAACGGCGCCAAGTTCATGAGCGACGACGGCAAGACCTGCCTCCTCAACGAGCCGGCCGTCGTCGAGGCGCTGGCCTACATGACGGAGTTGTACGACGAGCTTGGCGGCGGCAAGGCGGTGAGCGCGTTCGAGTCGACGTTCGTGGCGGGCGACCTCGACTCGTTCCTCACCGGCAAGCTGGCCATGAAAATCGACACCGACCTGTTCGTGGCCAACATCATGAACATGAAGCCCAACCTCCGGTTCGGCGTGGCGCTCGCACCCGCGCCCGAAGGCAAGCAGCGGCTGGGCTGGTGTGGCGGCTGGTGCGTGGTGATGCCACGGGGAACCAAGCATCCCGACGAGGCCTGGGAACTGGTGAAGTACCTGGCATCGTTCCGCGCCTACCAGATCAAGGCCGACGTCATGAAGCAGGCGGCATCCATCAGCGGCCTCGATTTCATGGCATGGATTCATGCACGCAAAGACATCACCGAGTGGGGCCTCAAAAAATACCTCTACGACGATCCGACCATCGACCAAAAGTTTAAAGACGCCAAAAAGGTGTTCGTCGACGCGATGCCCTTCTCCAAATACCGCCCCGTCACGCCCGTCGGCCAGTCGCTGTGGTTCGCGCAGGTCCGCGCCATGAACGAGGGCATCTTCAAACAGCACGACCCCGACCCCCTCAAAAATGCCCAGATCGCCTGCGACCGGAACGCTGCCGTCGTCCAAGCGGACCTGGACCGCATTTTCAAGCCAAAGCCGCACCGCGTAATCCGGTGGGAACCCATCATCGGCGGGTATGTCGCGATTGTGATTGCGGCGATGGTGTTCGGATATTGGTATTTCAACCGGAACGTCAAAGCGCGCGGATATTTCAGAAAAGAGTTCCGCGCCGGCTACCTGTTTGCCCTCCCGTGGTTCGCCGGCTTCATCGTGTTTGGCGGCGGGCCGATCTTCTTCTCGCTCATCATGAGTTTCTGCGACTACGACGTGTTGTCGCCGCCGAAGTTTGTCGGCTTCGCCAACTATGCCGAGATGTTCACGCGCGACGAGCTGTTCTACAAATCCCTGTGGAACACCGTCTACATGACGCTCGGAATCCCGCTCGGGATGATTGTCGGGCTGGGAATCGCCCTCTTGCTCAACCAGGAAGTCAAGGGCATGGCCGTATACCGGACGTTTTTCTACCTGCCATCGGTAATGCCGGCGGTGGCGGCCTCGATCCTCTGGATCTGGATTTTCAACCCCAACCAGGGCGTGCTAAACTCGCTCCTCGCCTACGTGGGCATACACGGCCCCGCCTGGCTGCAAGACCAGGCATGGTCCAAACCCGCTCTCATCATCATGGGCGTGTGGAGCGCCGGCTCGAGCATGATCATCTGGCTCGCCGGCCTCAAAGGCATCCCCAGGCACCTCTACGAAGCCGCTGAGATCGACGGCGCGGGCCGGTTCCGGCGGTTTATCAGCGTCACCCTGCCCATGCTCAGCCCCTACATCCTGTTCAACCTCGTAATGGGCCTCATCGGCACCTTCCAAATCTTTACGCAGGCACTCATCATGACCCAGGGCGGGCCCGTCGACTCCACCCTCTTCTACGTCTATAACCTGTTCAACTACGCGTTCCGCTACCTTCGCATGGGCTACGCGTCCGCCATGGCCTGGGTGTTGTTTGCCATTGTGCTCGTGCTCACCATGATCCAGATGCGCCTGTCGAAACGCTGGGTCTACTACGAATCGGATACCTGATGAAAAACGGCCGGCGAAAAAATAAGGCGTTGCGCAGGGTGCTGCTTCACGGCGCGCTTGTCGCCGGCTCGCTCGTATTTGCGGCGCCGTTTATCTGGCTCACAAGCACCAGCGCAAAAGTCGCCGACGAACTCTACCCGCCGCGGTGGGTGCCCCAAATGCCCGGCCGCGTCATCGAATCGCCCTACATCGGTATCCGCGAAAACGAGCGGCCCGAACGACCGTTTCAAGTCACAAAAGAAGAGTGGGAACGCGCGCAACAGCCGGTGAGTAAAGCGATCGATTCGAGCCTCGACAAATTCGTGCCCGAACTGCCCGAGTACGTCCGGCCATGGCTGCACGAACCCGACGTGACCGCCAGCGTTTTTGCCAGGCTCGTGCGCCGCACCCCCGACGAGGTCTTTAAGCAGCAGACTGATGCCGTCGCGGCCTCGTTCGTGCAGGGCGTGTCCACGGAACTGATTTCGAGCGTGTTCGACGACGTGTACAGGCGCGTCGCCATGGGCGACACAATTTTCTACGGATGGGACGGGTCCATCGAGGATGCGACCATGAACAACCGGTTCCCGTGGAAGTCGCGCGACGAAAACGTCCGGCTCGTCGAGCGCACCGAGGGCATGCCGCAGGCCGTGCAGGAAGTCCATTACGATTTCCGCCCCGCCGACCGGTTCACGCTCACCGCGGAGTTCCCACTCCAGATGCCGCCCGAAAAGTTCAAGAAGGTCGTAGTCAGCCACCACTCCGACCGGTCTTGGCACGTGTTGTGGATGACGGTCGAGATGGCCGGCCGCAAATACAAATCGGTGCAGCCCGGCTTCCTGGGCAGCGACCGGTGGCAGGACATCGCCTGGCAAATCGAAAGCGACGCCGACAAAACCGCACGCACAAAAACATGGCTCCGCATGGAGGATCAAGGCCCGTCCGATTTCAACGAACCCGGCCGAATCTGGCTCACGCTCGAAGTACGACAGGCCAAAGGCATCATGGCCGCCTGGAACAAATACGCCAACAACTACCGCGAGGCCATGCGAATGGTGCCACTGAAAACCTACACATGGAACAGCGTCCTGCTGGTGTTGCTCAACGTCACCGGCCAAATCGTCGGCTCATCGCTGGTGGCGTACGCGTTCTCGCGCCTGCACTGGCCCGGCCGCGATTTCTGTTTCATCCTCGTGCTCGCCACCCTGATGGTGCCACCGCAGGTGACCATGATCCCCGTGTTCCTGATCTTCAAGAACCTCGGCTGGTACAATTCGCTCAAGCCGCTGTGGGTCGGCTCGTTTTTCGGCAGCGCGTTTTTTATCTTCCTGCTCCGCCAGTTTATGAAGGGTATTCCCGCCGACCTCGAAGACAGCGCCAAAATCGACGGCTGCGGCTACTTCGGCATCTACAGGCTCATCATCCTACCGCTGATCAAACCCGCACTCGCCGCCATCGGCATCTTCACCTTCATGGGAACATGGAACGACTTCATGGGGCCCCTCATCTACCTCAACGACCAGGGACTCTACCCCCTCAGCCTCGGCCTCTTCGCACTCCAGGTGTTCCAGACCCAAAACTACGGGCTCATGATGGCCGCGTCCGTCCTGATGACGCTCCCCGTAGTCGTCCTCTTCTTCGCCGCCCAGCGCCAGTTCATCCAGGGCATCACCCTCACCGGCATCAAAGGGTAAGCGTATTCGGGTGACAAATACGCCCGAATAACACCTCCCCCCACCCAGACAGTCCGTGATAGCAGGAGTGCCGTTGACAACACGGAAGAAATGAACTGTAATCCAGACAGGGCAGACGTTGAGTCGCGGGGGCAACTCCATACGTATAAGGAATATGGGCGGCTACCTGTTGGTTGTTAAGAGCAAAAGCACGATGGGCGTGCCACTGTAAGTTCAGGAAAAATAGTGAGAAGGGGTGCTTAAAATGAAAACGATGTTGGGAGGTTACGTGTCTATCATGTTGATAGCCGTTATGGCCGGCCTGTTGCTGGGATGCCCAAAACAGCTAGAACTGATGGCGGATATGCAAAAAGCGGTCACCTTGGCACCACCCGGCGCTCAAGTGAATACACTCTATGCAGGACAAGACATGGCCGTTGGCATCGTAAGTACTTGGAATGACGCCAATTACGTCTATGTCGAATATCTACTCACGGAACCCGATTGGTATTTAACAGAGACGCACTTGGCTGTCGGGTCAAGCCTTTCAGCTATTCCTCGCAACAAACCGGGAAACCCGAAAGTCGGGCATTTCCCGTATTCCGAGTCATACGATGTGGCTTCGATGACTGTCCAAGAGCTATACGCCGTGCCACTTAATTCGTGGGTGGCAGGCACGCAGTTAGTAATTGCGGCCCATGCAGCCGTTGTGAACGCAACCATCGTCGAAGCACCTTACTACGCCTCCACGGCTCTGTATGCGTCGCAAGGAACGCTGAAAAATGGTAACCCTGTATTGCCCGAACGGTCCATTCCGGAAAACGGGTTGGTGCAAGACTATACCGGCGGCACTGTGACTTTCTTCAGTATGGGCTTCGGGGGAGAAATCGAAGTCAGTTTCGATTGCCCGGTGATGAATGGCGAAGGGGATGACGTGGCTGTTTGGGAAGTCACCAACGGCACCTATCCGCCTGAAATCGTTGACGTCTACGGCAGCATGGCCGGCGAGCCTTACACTTATCTTGGGCAGGCGACCAACGGGCGCACGGCTCCGGCCTCCGGTGGAAGCATGATTACGATGGCCACCGTCGACCTCGGGCCGCTTCCGTACGCGACCTGGATTAAGTTGGTGGATGTGAGCGACCCGACTCTGCATATCGCCACGGCCGATAGTTATGACCTGGATGGTATCAGCGCCATCCAAGACTGCATCCAGATCGAGATGGACGAAACGGCGTGGGCGCAAGGCACTCGTTTTACGGATACTCAATGGGCTATGTACTTCATGTACACGGTTCAAGAGGACCTCGACTAGAATCAGTCGCAGCGTAAGAAACTGCCTATGCGAGGGAGCAGGATGCTCCCTCGCATTTTGCGTTCTTGAGGCCGTAACCCGTCCGTTGAAGACATTCCCGCCGGTAGGTCCCACGGCTCATTATGGGCTTTACGTATTGGGGGTGCCGGCGCAGTTTTGAAATCAGGTTGAGGGGGGATAGGCCGTCCAGGCGCGGCCCACGGGGCCCGTTTGTGCGCCGCAGCGTCTGTTCGCCATAATGAGAGGAAAACTCGAGGGTACGGCTGATGGAATATTCCGAGCGCGTGGTCGAAGCCTTTGCGCTGATGTACGAGCTTCACCGGACTCAGCTCCGCAAAGGAAGCCGCACCCCCTACATCACGCACCTGCTTGGTGTGGCGTCTTTGGTCGGCGGGCACGGCGGCGACGAAAACCAGTTCATCGCCGCACTCCTTCACGACGCCGTCGAAGACCAGGGCGGTCTCGATACGCTCGAACGGATCCGCGCCCAATTCGGCGACGATGTGGCCGGCCTTGTTCTTGCCTGTTCCGACGCCGACACCGATCCAAAGCCGCCCTGGCAGGAACGCAAAGACCAGTTCCTCGAATCGGTGCGCAACGCCGACGGCCGCGTCAAACTCATCGTCGCCGCGGACAAGCTCCACAACTCCCGCGAACTCGCCGGCCACCTCCTCGAACGCGGCCCCGAAGTCTGGAAAATCTTTAAAGCCGGCAAGGAACGCATGCTTTGGTTCCAGGCGGAGACCCTCAGGGCGCTCGAACAGGGCGGGTGGCGGCATCCCATCCTGCGCGAACTCAACGATGCCGTCGATATGCTCCAGCGCACCGCCGATCGCGTCGAGCGGGAGGCCGCGGAGGATCGCTGATGGCGATCAAATATGTGAGGGGAAAAAACGGCCGCGGCGGACCTCCACACTCGTATGATCCACCCGGCTTGTTCGGATCCGGCGGCCGCGTTGACATCAAGTGGCGGCTCTTGTTCATCTACCTTGGCATCGGCGCGCTCGTGTTTGCGTTGTCGCTCGTGAATGTCCGCGACCGTCTCGATACGTTTGAAAATCAACCCACCTTGCGCGGCGTCGCCGCCCTAACCGCAAAACAAGACAACACCGTGCTCGTCTTGGACGTCGAGGCCCTCCGCGCGACCTACAAGCCCGACCCGCAAACATTCGAGCGGCTGAAACCCGGCGACCATGTTGCCGTCCTTTATCAGCGCAGCCGCAACGGCCGCCAAATCCGAATACTCGAAGTCGGAACCGTGCCCATACCGGATCGCCTGTAGGGCCTACTTCCAAGTAGGCCTTCAAGTCCCGCTTGCGCTTCCCGCATCAATCCAGTAGGCTGAGGCGCTTTGATTAAATGCAATACGAAGGGAGGAATTGAAATGAAGCTGTACAGAAACGCTCTTTTGTCCTGTCTCATACTCTTGATTGCCGGCCTCGCGGCCGCCCAGGAAGAACTGGTCACGCCGGCCATCGTCGAAAACCCCGAAACCAAACTGTTGGATCAGGAAGGCGCGGGAAAGTTGTACCAGGTCGGTGAGCACCTCGTGTGCGTCATGGAAGGCGCACCCGCCGAAATGGGATTCCAGCACGGCAGATTGCTCGCCAAAAGCATCCGCCAGATGATCAAGGAAGGATACATCCTCAAGGCCCTGTATGATCGCGGGTACACCGACGAGTATATCCTCACTCAATCGGCGCGGATGGAAAAACATTTCCCGCCCGAATACGTCGAGGAAATGCAGGGGATCTTGAAAGGGATCCGCGCCGCCGGCGTCGACGACGTCCGCTATGAGGACATCCGCACCGCCGTCACCAACGCCGAACTGTCCCACCACGGGCCCGACGCCCCGCCCGGATGTTCCAACTTCGCCGCGTGGGGAAAATGGACCACCGACGGCCGGCTCCTCCATGGCCGCAACCTCGACTGGAACATCGACCGAGGCGCGCAGGACGGCGCGGCTATCCTGGTGTGGCGGCCCAAGGGCGGCCGGCCCTTCATGATGGTCGGATGGACCGGCGGCATCGGAAGCGTCAGTGGCATGAACGCGGACGGCATCACGTTCGGCGAGATGACCTCGAGTTCATCCGACGAAACATTCGACGGCCTCCCGCTCATGCTGATGATGCGGCGCGTCCTCGAGAAAGCCCGCACACTCGACGAGGCCGTACAGATTGTCCGCACCTCGCTGCCCACCACCGGCTGGAATTTCATTCTCGGTGACGGCAAACTCCCCGACGCCCGCGCGCTCGAACGGGATGCCGCCGGCTGCGAAGTCTACGCACCCATGGATCCCAACGAAGGAGAACAAACCGGCCACTGGGCCATGGAAGACGCCGTCCGCAGAACCAACCATCCCATCGGGCTCGAGAAACTCAACAAACTCGCCGCACGGTTCGCACAACGCCAGGGCATCCCAATCCCCGAAATCGAGGCCGCGATCCCGCTTCTCAAACAACAGAATAGCTGGCAGCGGTACGACTGGCTGGGCCGGCAGATTCAGGCGCGACCCGCCGGGATGGACGTCCCCCAGGCGCTCCAACTCCTGGCCAACGGGCCCGTCAAAGCCGGGTCCACGCTCCACTCCTGGGTGTTCGACCCCAAGAACAAGGCCGCATACGTCGCCATCGCCGGCAGCAACCCTCCCGCGCCCGCGTGGAGCCGCGCATACACCCGAATCGATTTGGCGCAATGGTTTAAATAACCTATTTGGAGTGCGGCCGGTCTTGGCGCGCTTGCCTGCCGCTTTTGAGGCTAACCGTTCAACAGAAAGCCGCGGCGAGCTCATCATCAAAGCCCAAAAATCCAACTGAGGCGGCTAAGAAGCCGCAATCGACCAGTTTTCCCAGATCAACGTGCGGTGGGGTCGAGCTCCTGCTCGACCCCGCTTCCCGCCGCTGACCCAAGGTAGCATGGCGGTGGGGTCGAGCTCCTGCTCGACCCCGCTTCCCGCCGCTGACCCAAGGTAGCATGGCGGTGGGGTCGAGCTCCTGCTCGACCGCAGCATCTAACCGCTGGCTGGGGTGCGTAAGCCACACCGCCGCCGCCGCACGGTCGCGCGGGAGCGCGACCCCACCGCACCGCCTCCCATTACATCACCGCCCTATATCATTGCCTGGGCGACCTGCCGGAGCCCAAACTCGTGCACAAATTCTTGTGAGGAACCTGTTTTATATAGCTTGAGTTGTTGCTCTTTTTTGGGCTTTTTGACGGTTAGTCAGACGGCGGGAACGGGTAGAGTTTTGCGGAACAAGGGGGAATTAGTCCGAAGTTCCAGCGGATTAGGCGGACCTTCATATTTGCCTGCTCCCCTGTGTCCGGATCGAGTGTCTGCGCCAGCCGAAAGCGGAACGGCCAGTGGGTCAATTCTGTAGGTATGGGGGAGGATTGTCAAGGGAAGAAGGGGGAGCGGGAGAGTAAATCAGTGGACATTGTGGAGATGGTGGACGTGCAGGCGAGACGCCCGCACCACAATTCACACACACACAATTAAGAATGGGACACCCCCCACAACGCGCGCTGGGAAGCGCGGGCAGGGGGTGTCCCAACGGGTGTTTTTGAACTTTTAAGCGCGCCAGGGTCGGGGTCGGGTTTTGTGTTTGTTGAAGATTTCGTGCGCTATCCGGACGTCTTCCCGGACCTGGAAGTCGAACATCCCCACGCAGAGGAAGTCGGCGCCGTTCTTGACCGCGTAGTCGAAACCTTCCCGGGCCGAGATGGCGCCGGCGCCGAGCACTTTGAATGCGATCCATGGGGTTTTCACGCCGGCCATCACCTCGATGGTTTTTTTGGGTGTTTCATCAAACACGCTGTCGTAACGTTCGGCGGGCTTGGCCGACCAGTAGTTTTTGCTGTTGAATGTCTTCATATAAAAATCGGCGCCGACGCCGATCCGCTCGCATTCGACGATGACGTTGATTTCGTGGCAACTCACGCCGGCGATGCCGCCGCCTTTCTTGATTGTTTCGACGGCCTTGGCTATCTCGTCGACCTGGCCGGCGCGCACGAGTTCGTCGCCCATCTGGCCCGTGGTGAACACGCCGACGGCCCCGTTATCGAGCGACCGGTTAATCTCGCCGGTCAAATCGGCAGGATTGGTAATCTGGGAGATCCACTGGATGTTTCCGCCTTCAACGTGCCAGTAAACGTTGAGCAGTCGCAGGGTGTCGTCATCGAGCTTGAGCATGGCGGTGTTGACGCCGTTGTCTTCGCACAACCGGAACGTCTCGAAAATTTTGTCGTCGGTGAAGTAGTACTTGAGCAACGGCGAGACGTAAATGAGGTCGCGGCTGTGTGCGTAGCCGCTGATGAGGTTGCCGCCGCAAATCAAGCGGCTGATCTCGATCTTGCCGACTTTGGCTTTGGGGAGGTTCGCGGCGGCGGGAGCCGGCCGAGTAGGCGCCGGTGGCCGTGTCGCGGCCTGTGCCAGCGCCATTTCTTCAAAACTGGCCACAAGACCCATCCCGGAAACCGTGGCCGCGGATTGCTTCAGGAAGTCGCGGCGGTGGAGATCCTTTTTCATGATTGCCTCCCATGTTCATTGCCAGCTATCTGAGGCAAGCTTACCGGATTAACGTTGCACGTGTCTATCAGGCGCAGGCGCCACCGCGCCTCTGGAGCATTCCTGAAGCGATGATCGAAGACACGAAGTCAGTTTCGCTCCAGTGAAGCGGCGAGGACGCCGCTTCGACGAGTTTTTTTGCACGACGCTTGGAAAAAAGTGGGGCACCCCCCACAACGCGCGCTAAGAAGCGCGGCGCTAAGAAGCGCGAGCGGGGGGTGTCCCGACGGATCAGGTGTTTTTGAGCTTCTTGACCTGTTTGGCGATGATCAGGTCGATGTATTCGGCGCCGAGCTCGCGGAGGACGTCGATGCCGCGGGTGCGGCCGAACTCGATTGCGGCTTCTCGTGCCCTTCGGCGCGCGAGCCTCATCTCTTCCTGCGTGAGCTTTCCGTCTTCCCGCGATTCTTTGATCGAGCGGACGTAGGTGCGGTAGGTGAGTTCAACGCCGGCCTCGAGGGCCTCGAGCGCTGCGCCGTACCGTTGATTCCTCGCCCTGCTGTAGAATTCGCTGGAGCGGAACGCCGTCCAAATCGAGCCGAGTAGGGCTGTCACCAGCGTCAAACCCAGACCCGAACCCAAATTTTCGACAATACTCATGCCTATTTAACCCTCCTTTTTTTATCGGGGAGGCCCCTTCTTTCGAAGACCTCCGCGTGTTCAAGTTGAAACCAACTCCGTTGCCCACTGCTTACAAGAACGACCGGACGTCGATGATGTAGCCGTTGACGCTGTCGTCGGCATCGAGGATGCACGTCATCCCGGGCCGCAGGTAGAGGCGCGCGAGCGGAATGCAATCGGCATCGGGGTTAGGCGGCGACGGTGATGCGCTTTCGGCGCCGGTTTTTACGGCGGTGCTCCATGTATCCAAGCGCGCCTGGACCAGGTCAATCCGTGGATTGACGCTTGGCGGGGCGATCGCCGGCGAGTCCTCTGCGGCCTGGAGTTTGTACGGGTTCTTGGATATGAACCCGTAGCCCGGGTTGACCTGCACGATCATTCCGGGCGGCGATTTCGCCGTCACCTGCAAATCGAGCGTGGCGGCGCCGCGCAAGACGCCGTCGCCGCCGCCCCACGCGAGATTGAGCAGGAAATACGCGATCTCGAGCGCGCCTTCGATCCGGTCGTCCCAGAGGTTGAGTTTGAACGATGCGACCGGCCGTTCCTGAAAGGCCCATGTCGTTTTTGTGTAACTGTTGCCCTTGATAGCCATAAGCGTGTCCTTACCTAACTTCCGCAGTTCCAACTGCGGAAGTTAGGCCTATTCGAGGTGATATCCCATATCCAACCCGACCGCGGCCTCATCGAGGCGGAACTGGTAGAGGCTTTTTGCGGGTTCCTGCGCACGTATCATGAAACTGGCAGGGCTGCCCACCGACCGCAGGGGTGAGGTGAGCCGCGCCGTCGTAGTGATTTGGCGGCCGCTGAACCGGTGCGTCACCTGCTGCACCCGGCCGGTCAGCTTGCCCGTAAACCGCCCGCCCCACTCGCCGTCGACTTCGCGCTCGAGCCGGCGCAGCGCGCCATCGCGCACCTCGACAATATCGCCGACGGCAATGCGCGATTCGCCGCAATAAAAACGGACAAACCCTGTGGGCTGCGGATAGGCGACGTCATCGAGCAGGCCTTCAGCCAATTTGTCGGCATCTTCTTCGAACCGGATCGAGTAGTAGGGGAGCGTTGCGGGCTGAAATCCGAACTCTTCGATGCTTCCCTGGCGGTAGTAGGTTTTTTGGATGCCGGCGTGAACGGGGTTGCCTTCGAAATAAAAAGCGTTGATCAATTCGCGCGATTCCGAGCCCAGCGCCACCCAGGTGTTAATTGGATCAAAACAAACCACGGCATCGGGCCGCTGTGGAGAGCGAAACGTGACGGCCATTTCGGGGCTGAGCGACCAGATGCAGCCGCCTAGATAGGCCAGGGCCGTCAGGATTTCGAGCGCGCCGCCGCTGATATCGAGCGAGGTCAGCGTAGAAGCGATTGACTCGACAGAATCCTGGTGCGCGCCGGCGTATGAGAAGAAATCTTTCAGTTCAAGTTCGGGCACAAGATACTCGCCGTCTTGCCAGAGGTATACGTCGGCGTGACCCAGCTCGACCTGCGCGGCGTTGAAGCACCGGCCGCCGCCGTAGACCAGCCCCAGGTAGCGGCCGTAGATGTCGACGCGATCGTCGAACTCTCCGGCGGCATTGCGATGTGGGTTGAGCTCGATGTAGTCGATTCCATGCTCGTCCAAGAGGTCCTGCAGTTGCTGTTTTGCGGCTTCGGCTTTGAGTTTGTACCCGCTGGCCGCATAAGTTTCGTCGGTCCATCCGGCGACTTCAGGGTGCCGGTTGATCGCGTGGGAGTTGCGGCTCATCTCTTCGCAGTCGATGAGCATCATTCTGAGGTCCGGCCAGGCGACGCCGTCAACAACCAGCCCGGCGATGGTATCGCCGTCCTTGGCATAGGCGGCGGAGGCGTCTATCCGGTCGGCGCCGACCCACTGCCCTTCACTGATGCCGCCTACCTCGAGTTCGTTCTCCGGCAGTCGGCGCGCCTGAAACTTCTGGTACTCGCGCTGCGCGCCGTCGGGATACGCAGCGTGCTCGACGAGGTAATGTATGGGGTCGACGGCCGTGTTGATAACGCCCTTGACGATCGCGCTGACGGTTTGATTTGTGTAGCAGCGCGACACATGGGCGTTGCCCTCGCGCGCCGGCCGCTCGGCTTCGATTTCGATCACCTCGTGGAACGGCACGTACCGGTCGAGGATGAGCTTTCGCGTGTCGCTCCACTGCGGAGAGATGCGCGTGATCCGGCCCTGGCAAAACAGCGCACCGTCCACGTACACGCGCACGAGGTAACCGTGGCCGATGTCGGCGACGGGTCCGGGCAGAATGCCGCGGATGGTGTCGGGGGCGTTGGGTGTGGAGCGGGTGGCTTCGAACAGCGGCACGTTGTCGAACGAAGCGAGCCGGCGGCCCCACGAGTCGATAATGTCGATTGTGTACGTCATCACCACCACCTGTCGCGGAGCGAGATGGTTACGTCGGCGTGATGCGAACTGTCGGGGCTGTCCGCCCAGCTAAGGGTTGTGCCGGGGGGTGATATGCGTGGGAACAAGCCGGACGTGTATGCGGTCACATCTTGCCCCTCGAGGGTAGCGCGGCCCTCGCCGCAGTCAAGCACCAGGGTTTCTCCGTCCTGCACGGCGCCGGAGAACAGGATCGAGCGGGTCCCGTCGCTGAACGATGGATTAGCGACGGTGCCGGAAGCCACCACGGTCAGGATTGGCAGTGCACAGGCGTTGCCTTCGGTTGTGAGGGCGAGTTCGGCTTCCTGAGTGGTTATCGCCCACTCGATTGTCTGCGCGTCGATCGATTCTTCGAACGGCGATTTCGCTTCAACGACCAGCACAAATGATCCGACGCGCGTGGATGGCGAGACGTCGCGCGAGAACTGGACACGCCGCACCCACAGCCGCCGTCCCGACCGCAGCGAGAGGGCGGCGCTGTACTCTTCTGCCGATGCCGCCTGGAGGATGGCGTCCAGTTTCGCCTCGACGCCCGCAACGGTTTGCTCGCCGGCGATGACGCCGGAAATCTCGATGCGGCGGCCGTCGCGCCCGCCGACTTCTTCGTGCTTCTCGCGGGCGGATGTATGCAGCGCGTCAAACGTTACAGTCGAGAGAACGATGGCCATGTTATGGCTCCCCCAAGACAGGCACGGTGTCGGTAGTGTCCGCGGGCGCAATGGCAAGCCTCGGCTTCAAGAACGGCTCGAGCACGTACCAGGCCTTCTCTTCGGTCAGCGCAGCCGTTTCGATCAGCGCGTCAAACCGGCGCCCCGCATCGAGGCGCTGGCCGCCGATGGTGAGTTGGCGCTGGTCCGCGGCGTCTTTTCCGGCCAGTGCGCGGAACACGTGCGCCCCGGCCAGCAGCGTCTCCCCGACGGCGAGCGCACTCTGAGGCGGCTCGATGTTGAACAGCGGGTCCAGGCGCAGGAGGATTTCGTCGTGTGCCGCGGCGATGCAGACCTCGACAAGTGCCGGCGGGACTTGCGTCTCGTCGTTTAGCTGGAACCGGAGCCGCACATCTTCTTCCGTAGCGAAATTGGCCATAAGTAAGTCCTTTCCGTTGGGGCGGCGCGAGGCTGGCCTCGCGCCGCCCGTTATGGGCGCACCGGACGATTACGTCCAGTCGCTCGCCACTACGACGCGCGCTTTCGGATAGACGATTCCGAAATTGGTCACGACCGTCAGATAGGTCCGGTCCCATTGCTGGTTAATGAGCTTGTCGCTCTCGACCAGCAAGTCCTGTTCTGTGAGTTTCTGCACGGCGTACCCGGCATCGAGAATCGTGAGTTTATCCGCGGGCTGATCTTCCAGAGGCACGAGCCGCATTCCGAGCGGCGTGGGAAATTCGCCCGTCTTGACGAAATTGAACAGTACGGCATCCTTGAACTCGTCCATGTCAAGAATGGCCTTGCACAGTTCGGAATTCGCCAGCATGTGGGTCGGGGTGAAGTAGTGTTCGAGGGTCAGTTTCAAGAACCCATTGACGATATCGGCGTAGGTCCACGTCTCGGCGGTTTCGGTGTTGACGGTTACGGCTTCGGTGCCGCTCGATCCGTCGCCGGAGATTAGAACCGTGGCGAGACGGGCGTCCAGGCACCGGCCCAGCCGCTCGCCAATCCGCTGCAAGTGAACCCGCAGCATGTCCACCGACATCCGGCGTACCGCTTCGTACGACGCGATCACGCCACGACCGACTTTCGACAACCGGACGATCCGGTCCCCGTATGTCAGTTCGGATTCGGGGATCGCCGCGCCTTCGGCAACCGCGCGCATCTCCGACTCCGCCTCGCTCTCGACCACGTAGGGCATGTCATACGCGGTCCCGTCGATCTTCTCGTCGCCGACGATCAGCGAGCGGTACACGGGCTTGCGCTTCATCCCGGAGATGACGGCCTCGCGGACGATGTCCGGGAACAGCCACTTGGCGTTGGGGTCAGACTGAAAAAACCGGTCAACGGTGATTTTGGCCAGGTCCACGCCGAATTCCTGGGCGCAGTAGTCTTGCGCGTTGGTGCCCAGGGCGCGGAAAAACTGGCTGTGGGTCAGGCCGAGTTGCCCCAGCGCCTCGTACAGATCGCGGCCGCGGACGGCCGACAGCCGGTCGGGGTCCTGGCTGAGGAACGTCAGGCGCTCCTTGACAATACCTTCCTGGTATCCCATGTGTTTGTGGTCCTCCTATAGCAGAATGTGAACCAGGCTCAGGGCCGTGTCCACTTTCACGTTGATGCCCTTGCCGTTGCCGGACGCGGGCGCCTTCACCGAACCATCGGTGGCCGACGCCACCACACCGGACACGCCGTCAACCGTCGGCGCCGTGTCCGTATAGGGGAAGATGCAAATGCCGCGGACTTTCACGGGGATGGCCGTGTCGAGTGTGCTGGCAGCGGCCAGCGCCTGGCCAAACACGGGATCTTCCGCGTCAGTTGCGTTTGTGATGGTGTATGGGCCGGTCAATTTCACGGCGTCGCCCTTGGCGATGCCGACCGTACCCGACGACGGGGTCTTGCACGTGATCACCAACTCCGTTACAACACCCCCCACGTCTCCAAAAGCCATGTTGTTTCCTCCTTAAGCCGGCCACGTCATGGCGTCGGCCGGCGGTTGTTTGTTTGTTACTCCCGCGCGATCGACAGGGCCGCGTCCGTGCGAGCAGGTTCTTCCTGCAGGCGTTCCGGCCGCGACACCGGCGACGGCGGGTACTTCTGGTCAAACCTCACTTCATACGCGCGAAGCTGCGCATGAATCTCGTCCAGCGACAGCCCCGCCAACAGCGCCCGCCAACTCGAGGCGTCAAACGCGTTGCCGTCGAGTTCACGGCCCAGGCCGCACAATCGTTCCACTGCGCGCCGCCGCGCCGCCAACCCGTCGCGGACAAGTTGCGGGCTGTCAAACGGCTGCACGTTGTTCTCGCGGAGCGTGGTCACGAGGTCGCGGGCCACCGACGCCGGTAAGCCCGGGACACGTTCCGCAATCAGTTGCTTGATACCGCCATGCCCTTTGAGCAGCAGGTTTCGCGTGTCGCCGCCGGGCCGGTTTTGCAACATGTAGACGCCCGCATCCACGCATTCGGCGTCGGTGTCGCAATCCAGCCAGCGCAACGCATGGGGCGCCTTCTCCGTAGCCCACGGCCGGCCCTCCAACGACAGGCCGTCAATACGCCAGCCCATCAGGTAACCGTCCATCTCGAGGCGGAGGTCGAGGTGCGGGCCGTCGTGGTCGTGGTGTTTGTGCAAGATGAACCGGCCATCGATGTGATCCAGCGAATCGATGTTCGGCGTTTCTTCCAGTTTTAATCTCCAGTACATGTCATTCCTCCGTAGACGCCCCTCGACGACGAGGGGTAGTCAACTTTTGAAAAGCTGTTGCGCCAGCATCATGATCATTCCGGCGAGGTTGCCGATGAGCAGCATGACTCCGCGCGCCAGGGTCGCCTCCAACCGCCGCACGCGCTCCTTGAGTTCGCCAAGGTCCTCGCGCAGATTTTGAAACTGCAGCGTGTACGCCAGTTCGTAGCGGCATTTCCCGGGTTCCTCGTTCATGACGCCTCCTGTTGCGCACGTGGCGCTAGTTATTTGAGCGGGAGATTTGGATCCAGAGCGTTCCGTCATAGAAAAGTTCCAGCGTGTCCGGCGAACAGCCCATCCAGCTTCCCGCCAACCTGAAATTACCCGAGTCCTGGATGATGCAGTCGCAGTCGCCGCCGATAATGAGAATGCGTTGCCCCGCCACACCGTCCGACAAGTTGATGATGTTGTTGCCCGTCGTCCATGTGTTGGGAATCTTGAAGACATTACCGGACGCCACGCTGGGCGAGGGCGTGTCTGCCGGCCAGGTGGTTATGGTGGTGTCGGTCATCACGCCTGCTACGGTCAGTTCGTTGAACCGGGCCGTCGACGGTGCGGAAGCCCCAATGGGCGTGTTGTTGATTGACCCGGACCAAACTGTGATGGCGTCGCTTACTTGTGCGTCTGTTAAGCCGCTGCCGACCTTGTTTGACGGAAGCAGCCCCGCCACTTCAGACGTAGCGAGGTCCACGGCGTCGGTCGTAGAATCGGCGGCTTTGAATTTGGCTGCGGTGAGCCAGGCTCCGGCGGTGTCGCTCGTCGGAAGGTTATTGCAGATCCTCAACCCGGTCCCGTCGTTGGCCGCAAACACGTAGCTGGGGGTTCCGTTGCACGAATAGAGGGTGATATAGCCTGGTGCGGAGCCGGAGTCGTAGTTGTAAACGGTTACGCTCCCCTGGGCCGGTTCAATGCCCGCGCGCCCGGCCTCGATGTTCCCGCCCCAGACGGCCATGTCATAGCCAATCGAGAGAGTCCCTGAAGCCGCGCTGAACTGAAGAACCATGCCCGGGTTGTACGTGCCACCCGACCCGGAAAGCTGGAGCTCGCCAAGCAGGCTGCTGCTTAACTTCCAATAGTCGACGGTGTAGTCGTAGGCATGGGGCGTATGCAGGTAGATGGCGCCGCTCTCGGTGTCGTCGCTTCCGTAAACGTGCAAGTTGCCGGGCGTGGTATCGTCCTGGCCGGCTTCGAGCAGTTCGCGTCCGGCCAGTTGAGAATACACCCCGGTTTCAGCGGCCACCTCACCCTCGTCCACGGTCAACCCACTGCACGTGATGACACCGTCTGTGCTGATGTTGCCGGCCTTGTCAAGGTCTGCGCCGCCATCGGCGGAATCGCCGAGGCCTCCGCCGATTCGAAGCTCTTCAAGGTAACGCGGCGACGCGCTTATGGCCAGTACGCACAGCCCGCACGCCGTTATGGCAAGAATACGTGTTTTCATGGAGCGCCCCTCCTCACTCGTCTGCCCAGACGGTTTTTGACCACAGTTCTACCGGCCGGTGGAACGCCTGGCGTCCCGCCTCCAGTGCCGCATCGAGCGGCAGCGGGCAGGATTGTCCGGTGCCGGCGGCCCTGGCTGAAAGCGATTGCGCGTTCGGGTACCGCGGCACAAATACCGTGCCCTGCGATCCCGTGGGCACCACGGATCCTTCAATCACCTCGAGCACGTCCCGCATGACGTAATGGCAGACGGCATCGCCGTACGTCCGGCCCGGCAAGTGATCGCACGTCCGCAGGTCTTTCCCGCAGATGCCGCACTCGGGCGTTCTGAACGAGAACCCTATCGAGGTTTCCCGGTACACGCCCCCTTCTATGTTCAGGATGAAGCTCGCGTTGTCGGGTGTCCGCAGGACGTATACGTCCGGTCGCACCGACAGCCGTTCCCGCGCCTCGTCGTTGTGCAGCGCCGAACGGAAAAACGTGCCCCGCGGCAGGGTCCCACGCAAGTCGTGGCGTTCCATGAGCGGCCGGCCGGGCACCATCCGGTTGATCTTTTCGAGCTCTTCATCCGGAAACCGGCTGAAGTGGCGGTCCATCTGGTTGTGGCAAAGGTCCATCGTGAAGACCACAAATTCGTCCGTGGCTAGCGGCCGCAGCGCAAACGAATTGACTTGCGCCAGCAGCGTCTCACCGGCGGTTGCCGCCGAATCGGCCGCCGAGGCGGCCGCCAAGGCGGGCGCCGAGGCCGCCCGCATGCCAACTACATAGCCGTCACGGCTAAAGACAAACGGTTCCAAATCCATTGGGGTTCTCCTTGTTTCCTTGCAACTCAACTCGTTCCGGTTCATGTCATCCGATTCCCAGCGTCATAGCCGCCGCGGCGTGATCCAGGAAGCCGGCGTCACGCAGGGCGGTCGCATTGGCAATTTCACGGCTGCGCGCCATGGCCTCTTTGAGCACGTCGACGGTCCTGTTGCCACGCATATTTACGCGGGCGCGGGCCTCGCCCCACATCAGCGAGAGTTCGAAGTTGTAGAGCCGCTCGAGGATGCGCTTAACACCGCGATTGACCGCTTCGACTTGCCTGTTGATGATTTCGAATTGGGCGGTCCCGTAGGTTTCGGTAGTGCCGTAATTCCGGCCAAGCAGGATGGGCATCAGGTGCATGCCCGTGATGACCTGCTCCTCGACCGCCTTATGGTTGTCGTAGAACACTTGGGCGTGCTGATCACCCCGCACCACCTCGATGGAAACGTTGTCGTACGTGACCAAGTTTTGATCACTTTCGATGCCCGTCACTTTCGTGCGAAGCTGCTCGAACGTTTCCTGGGTGCGTTGCGCGTAGGCTTCCGGCGATTCCCCGCGCTGGCGTTCGTCCGGCGTATACTTGACGTGCAGTTTCGACCAGCCCGCGTTGTGTGTCGCCTTGGCCATGTCCTGGATCAGGCGCTGCTGGGTTTTCACCACAAACGGGATGCAGCGAAGCATCGACCGGCCGTAGGGGTTGGTCCCATCGCGGTCCAGGCCCACGTAGATAAACCGGTCCATCGGGAGCCGGATCTCGTTGCCGTCGTGGATTTGATACGCCTGCAGCCGGCCCTGCTCCCGCCGGAACCGGATGGTCCATACATCCACGGGCACCACATCCCAGATCGATTCGCGGCTTTGCGAGAGCACAATCTCCATCGCCGCGGAACCGTACGTGAAAAGCGACGCCAGAAAAATGTCCAGCAGGCCGTCCATCCCTCTGTCGCCGCCGTTGACTCGGACGTCCAGGTCGTGGAGCAGCCGTTCTGCCCGCCGTTTCGCGATGTCCGACGACGCCTCGACGATCTCGATGTCGTACCCGGTCTGGCACAGCCGCTTCCAAGTCCATACGGCGTCGGAGATGTCGGGGATCGCGTCGCGCAGGTAGCGATAGACCTGCAGCATGAAAAACGGTGTTTCGTTCGGCAGCCTCACGAAATCATCCAAATCTGCGCCCAGCCGAAATCCAAGCCCGAAGGCGTCCTCCGGGATGGTGGCGGCGGTGCGGAACGTCTGTGCGGGCATTTGGGGCGTCCGCCGCTGGGGTTTGGGCCCCCGGCCCATCAATCGCTCGAACCAATTTGCCATTGTTTTGACCCTCATGTCCGTTTCAACTGCTTCTGTTTTATATAGCCTCGGTTGGTGCTCTTTTTTGGGGTGTTTTTGGCCTGAAACGGGGTCAAAAATATTTTTGAAGGCGCCAAGCGGCCCCCGTTGAAAAGCGGCGAATCCTATCTATATAGTGCGGCCTGTTACCGTTTTTTGGCCTAGGAAAAATTTTTTTCATGTTCGGACGAAAAAGACGCTGGCGAGACCAAATTCGGAGCCGGCCGTTCCCCCCCGAGTGGCACGAGTTGCTCCTCAAAAACCTGGCCTACTACCGGGCGCTCCCGCCCCGTGACCAGCTCGAGATCCAGGGTCACGTGATGGTGTTGCTGGCGGAAAAGAACTTTGAAGGCTGCGGCGGTCTCGCGATGACCGACGAAATCAAAGTTATGGTTTCGGCATATGCCGCGATACTGTTGCTGCACCGAACCGCGGATTACTACCCCCGTCTCGATACAATCCTGATATACCCTTCGGCGTTCATCGTTGAAACGACGCTCCCGGGGCAGGGTCCCATCGAGGTGGAACGGGAGGAGGTGAGGCGTGGCGAGGCGTGGCAACGGGGCGTGGTGATATTGGCCTGGGACAGCGTGCGCCGCAGTTTCCGCAACCCGCGCGACGGATACAACGTGCCCCTGCACGAGTTCGCCCACCAGCTCGACATGGAAAACGGGGCCGCCGACGGGCTGCCGGCGCTTCAAGACGCAGAGTTGCGTGTCCGCTGGCCGGAGGTGTTCAATGCCGAGTTTTCCAAGCTCACCGGCGACCTCGACCATAACCGGCCCACGCTCATCGATGAGTATGGAGAAGAAAGCCCGGCCGAGTTTTTTGCCGTTGTCACGGAACTGTTCTTTGAACGCCCGGCTGCCCTGAAGCGGCGCCACCCGCAACTTTACGAAGTCTTGCAGGCTTATTACGCCCAGGACCCGGCGGGCGTCTTGTCACGGCGCGGCGAACCGAACGAATATGTATAAGGAGTAAGTCTTGAAGAAGGAAACCATGTCGCCGCGAGAACGGTGGCTTGCCGTTCTCAATCGCCAAACCCCGGACCGAGTTCCCATGGACATTTGGATCACTCCTGAGGCAGCCAAAAACCTCCAGCGCGACCTCGGGTGCGATTGGGAGGACGTGCTGACGCGGCTCCACATTGACACGCCCGTCACGGTCGCCGGCAGGTACATCGGGCCGCCCCTCGAGGACGGGGCCGACATGTGGGGGGTTCGATGCAAGCGTGTCGACTACGGCACCGGCGTGTATGACGAAGCCATAAACGCCCCGCTGGCCCATTACGGTTCCGTGGCCGAAATCGAGGCGGAGTACCGCTGGCCGAGCCCGGACTGGTTCGACTACTCGCACATCCCTGCCGAAATCAAGGGGAAAAAAGACCGAATCGTCCGAGGCGGCGGGTCCGAACCGTTTCTGCGCTACAAGGTGCTGCGGGGCGATTCCCAGGCGTTCATGGACCTCATCGAACACCCGGATATTGTTCATTACTGCCTGGACAAGATGTTCAAGTTGTGCTACCAGGACACGCTGAGGATTTTTGAAGCCATCCCCGGCCGCGTGTCAATCACCTATGTCGCCGAAGATCTCGGCGGGCAGGACGGCCTCATGTGCTCGCCCGAGCACATCCGCGAGTTCCTGTTTCCGCGGATGAAACGGATGGCTGAATTGACTCACCAGGGCGGGGCGTTTGTTTTTACCCACTCCGATGGGGCGTTTCGCGAGGTTATACCCGACATTATCGATCTCGGCGCGGACGTCCTGAATCCTATCCAATGGCGGTGCAAGGGTATGGACCGGGAAGGGTTGAAACGTGATTTTGGGGCCAAATTGGCATTCCACGGCGGCGTAGACAATCAGCAAACCCTCCCGTTCAGTTCGGCCGACGACGTGCGCAGGGAGGTCATCGACAACTACGCCATTCTGGGCGCGGGCGGCGGCTACATTCTGGCGCCGTGCCATAACATACAGTCCATAACGCCGCCTGAGAACATTGTTGCGATGTACGAGGCCGGTTACGAGGCGGGCTGGCGATGAACGGGCTGATGTAAAAGGGTTTTGTTTTTCCTGCTGCTCATCTATAATGTTGCCCCGTAACCTATAACCGGGGAGGATTGGGGTTTATGGTTGACGATTCTAAATCCACCACGCTTGGCGAGGAACTCGTCCGGCAAGACGTAATCACCCGAGAAGAACTGGCAAGAGCCCGGGCGCGCGAGGCCGAAACCGGCACGCCGTGGTACCGACAACTGCTTCAAGGCGGCAAGCTCAATTTCTCCTTGCTCGAGGATATTCTCAAACACGAGTTTCACCCGAAATCGGTGCGCGACGAACACGAAACGCTCGGCCAGACGCTCGTGAAAATGAAGAGCTTGTCCGAACAACAACTGAAAGAGGCGCTGGCGGAGCAAAAACGGAGCGGCCGGCTGCTGGGCAACATCCTGCTGGACCGCGGCTATGTCACGCGCAAGAACATCACCATGGCGTTGAGCAAGCAGCACGGGCTGGAGTTTACCGAACTCGCGCAGGCGGCCAGCGAACCCAAGGCGCTCGAAGCCGTGCCGGAGAATATCGCGAAAAAAAACAAGATGCTGCCCATCCGGCTCGAGGGCGACAAGCTGACAGTTCTGATATCAAACCCGCAGGACCGCGAGCCGTTGCGCGACCTCAGCATCCTTCTGGGGAAACGTATTTATCCCATCTTGACTACGGTCGATGATATCCACACCGAGATTACAGCGCGCTACAAGAGCGCCAAGTTGAACGTCAGCCAAGCCAAGGCGGCCCCGAAAGCGTCCGCGCGCGCCGCCGGCACTTCCCGTGAAGTCGCGACCCGAACCGCAACCAGACCCGGCGCGCCCGCAAAGGAAGAAGTCGTACGACGCCTTGAAACGAAGAAGATCGAGGAGAAGAAGATGGAACCTGCCGCCCCCGCCAAGAAGAAGAAGTCACTTCAGACCATTGCCCAGGAAGCTTCGGGCATGCCTGTCATAAAGCTTGTAACGACCATCATTGAAGGCGCGGTCAATTCGGGAGCGACGGACGTTCATCTGGACCCGCAAGATCCCGAAATGCGCGTGCGGTACAGGATCGATGGCATTTTGCACGACGTCATGAGCATCCCCGGCGAAATCGAAAACGCGGTGATTTCGCGCATCAAGATCATGTCTGATATTGACATCACCGAGACGCGCCACCCGCAGGACGGGCACATCAGCATGGAAATCGGCGGGATGGAATATGACGTCCGCGTGGCCACGCTGCCGACATTCCTCGGCGAGCGGGTTGTGTTGCGGTTGCTCGACCAGTCATCCGTCTTGTCGGGAATCAAAGACCTCGGCCTTGAATTGGAAGACGAGAAGATCCTGCTTCGAGTAATCAACCAGCCGTACGGGATGATCCTGGTGACCGGGCCCACCGGCAGCGGCAAAACCACCACGCTTTACGCCGCCCTGAATCAGAAAAACGTTTTGACCGACAGTATCGTGACGCTGGAAGACCCGGTGGAATATCAGTTATCGGGAATAAACCAGGTGCAGATTGATACTGACATTGAGCTTACGTTTGCCAGCACGTTGCGCGCCGCCTTGCGCCAGGACATCGACGTCCTGCTGGTGGGCGAGATTCGAGATCCCGAGACGGCCTACATTGCCATCCGGGCCGCCATGACGGGCCACTTGGTATTCAGCACACTGCACACCAACGACGCCGCGGAAGCCATCACGACCCTGCGCAACATGGGTGTGCCTTCTTACCTTATCGCAAGCGCACTGACGGCCGTGATCGGGCAGCGGCTCGTCAGGCAAATCTGCCCGCAGTGCAAGGGTACATACAAACCATCGAAGGGCATGCTCAAGTCCATCGGACTGCCGGAGTCAACGAAGAACTTGTACAAAGGCGTTGGCTGCGAACACTGCTACCACACCGGCTCGAAAGGCCGAACAGGCATATTTGAAATGTTTGAAGTCACTCCTGAATTGCGCCGCTTGATCGCCGCCGACAGGCCCACCGAGGAAATTACGAAGGCGGGAAAACTCAAAAATATGGCCGACCGATGCAGACTCAAAGTTGAGCGGGGCCAGGTCGCACCCGAAGAGTTTTTGCGAGTGATAAGACTTTGAAGAACGTGAAAAGACTATAGAAGCTATATCGATTGCTTTTGACTACAACCTCTGGTAGTATGGCTCGAAACTGGTCGTATTCCTGCTTGTTGACAACCTGTGGATAAGTGCAGGTTCCACCTGAAATTTGAATAAGCGTCTACATTGATAGTTCCAGTCCAATTGACTGAAGTCACTGGTTTTAATGTTTGTCATTGACGCAACTTCTAGTTTTTCTCATTTATTGTTAACATATTGCAAAACAACGACTTGATAAGGATAATGTTCCACGAAATTGACGTTGATGAGTAGACTCGATAAAAACCAACATTATGATGTGATTAAGATGTGGACTTCAGACGCAACCCATTCAAAGACAAGAAAAAGTGCATTGTGGATAACTAAGTCAAGCAACTGTGGAACATGGTCTAAGGCCAATTGTGGAAAACACGTGAAGGTATGGGGCGTAAAGAACCTCTCTATCCACTGGATTAAAAGTTAAATAACAACTTGATAGGTTAAAAAGTTAAACGATTGTGGACACCATAGAATCGAAGTAACAAGTTATTAAGTTATTTTCCACAAACTAACATACAGAAAGACAAGGACTTGACGCTTTTTCCACTAATTTCCACCACCTATGACGAGTACTACTTAATTTAAAGATCATAAAAGAATAGTTTAGAAAAAAGTTTCCAAACAGGAGACATGGAGACTTCAGCATGAAGATCAGAATACCTCGCCAAGACTTTCTTGATACTGTCAATAAAGTAAAGACTGTCGTATCGCCGAAATCGGCGCTGCCTATTTTGTCGCATATTTTGCTTGAAGCCAAAGACACTGTATTGAAGTTATCGGCTACTGACCTGAAAGTAAGCATTGAGTGTACAGTTGACTGTACGGTAGACGAGCCTGGATCTTTGACTGTTTCTTCTCAACGGCTTTCGATGGTTTTGTCGGAACTTCCGAATGAGGAAATAGCGTTAGAGTTGGGCGAAAATAATGTGATTTTGCTAACGTGCGGAAAAATCCAAACTAAGCTATTCAGTATGGCGTCTGAAGAGTTTCCGCCAATTCGGAGCTTTGAAAATATCGAGCCGGTTGGGCTTGGACAGTTGATGTTGAGGAGAATGTTTGGTCGTACGTCATTTGCGATTTGTTCGGATCAGGCACGGTATAACCTGACCGGCCTGTTACTGGAATTGCATGATGGAAAGTTGACGGCTGTCGCAACGGATGGCAGGCGCATGAGCCTTTGTACGGAGACGGAAGGTATTCCTAGTGGCATTCGGTTAAAAATGATTGTTCCGGGCAAGATGATTGCCGAACTTGAGCGTCTCCTTGGAAGCGATGGTACAGTTGATGTTTATTTTGATGAGACGCAAGCAGCGTTTTCATTTGGTTCGGTGCGCTTGGTAACAGCCCTGATAGAAGGTAACTTCCCGAATTATGAGGTGGTTGTGCCAAAGAAGCACGATAAGGAAGCTGTCATCAATGCTGTACGCTTTACGGAAAGTATCCGAAGAACCCGCACAATGACAAACGAAAAGTTTAATTCTGTACGGTTTACGCTGGAAAGCGGTAATCTGATGCTTAAAGTGGTTACGCCTGAAGTCGGCGAGTATCAGGAGGATACGCCGATCGAGTATGAAGGCGAGAAAGTAGAAATTGCTTTCAACCCAGACTTTCTGCTTGATGTACTGCGACACGTTGATTCAGAAATGGTGTGCCTGGTTTTCAAGGATTCGATGAGTCCCGGCGTTTTAAAACCATTCACTGAAGCCCCTGTTGACAGCTACGTAAACGTTATCATGCCGATCCGGCTCTAATCTGACAGAAAAAAGTTTGTATTGCGGCCTGCTTTATAGTGAATAAAGTCGCGGCCGCTTTTTTCCGTTACTGGAGCTCTTCAAGTTTGTCTGATAAAGTAAATTTAATTGCTACATGGAGGATTGGATGATGTCGATGATGCGAGGCTTTCTTTTCATGGCCGCACTCGCTCTGCTGAACTGGACTGTGATGGCGGAGGACAGCACACTGAAATTTCAGAAGACGCGGATAGGTACGGTTACATACGAAGCATGCAGTGTCTGCGATATAGACAAAGACGGCGCCTTGGATATCGTATCGGGCGAATACTGGTTCGGAGGGCCGGACTTTAAGAAGCCTCACAAGATCTGTTCAATAAAACCGGTTGACGATTATTTTGATGATTTCAGCGACTACCCGCTTGATGTCAATGGGGATGGATATTTGGATATCGTCTCGGGTGGATGGTGGGGCGGCATGCTGCAATGGCGTGAAAACCCTGCCGGGAAAGATACTGAATGGGCGGTTCACGATGTAGCCGTCACGGGCAATATTGAGCGGGGCTGCTTCTGGGACATCGATGGCGACGGAATGGTGGAGGCGGTACCGAATTGTCCCGGCAAGCCGTTTCTCGCGTTCAAACTTGTCCGTGATGCCGCGGGAAAGCCGCAAGGCCGTTTCGATCAATTCACGATAGCGGGCCGTGCGCAAGGTCATGGTCTTGGGTGCGGCGATATAGCAGGGAATGGGCGTGCTGACATTGTGACCTCCGATGGCTGGCTCGAAGCGCCGGCAAAACCGTTCGAGGCCGAGTGGACGTGGCATCCAGAGTTTAACCTCGGCAGCGCCAGCGTGCCGGTGCTCGTCTACGATGTCAATGGTGATAAGCTGAACGATCTGATCGTCGGTCAAGCGCACGATTACGGGCTCGCATGGTGGGAGCAGCAGAAAGCCCCGGACGGCAAGCGATCCTGGATGAAACACGATATCGACCCGGAGCGGTCGCAGTATCATGACATGCAGTTGGTCGACATCGACAACGATGGACAGGTCGAGCTAATCACAGGCAAACGGTACCGTGCCCACCAGGAAAACGATCCGGGCTCACTCGACCCGCTCGGCGTGTACTACTTTGAAATCAACGGCGGCCGGTTTGAACGCCACACGATCGACTACGGGCCAGCGGGCCAGGCGAGCGGCGTGGGCATTTATTTCTGGGTGGAAGACATCGACGGGAACGGCTGGAAAGACATCGTAGCGCCGGGAAAAGACGGCCTGTTTCTGTTCAAGAACTTGGGAAACAAGTAAAGCCACTCCAATCACGGGACATCCTGATAATCAGGTTCTTCATCAGCCACTTTGCTCATGGCGCGGAGAAACTTCTTCTTGTCCGCTCTCGAGGCACGCCGCATAAGGTAGTCCGCGGTATCGAGCGCCGCGATTTTCTCTGCAATGGCCAGCGTGGCTAGTTGATTGATGGATATGTTTTCGCGTTTGGCTAGTTTCCGGATCTCCTCGTGCAACGAATCCGGCAAACGAAGGCTGATTGTGCTCATCTTCTTACTCCAAGTTCGGCCAGGAACCGTTGAGGCGCCATAACTCTTATGCCAAATCGTTCGGCGCCGGCGAAGTCACGCAGGTTAAACGTGACAATGTGGCTGCAACCCGACGCGACAGCAGCTTCCAATACCATGTCGTCCTTTGGGTCATTGAGCATCGGACGCCAAAGGTAAAATACCTTGGCCGCCACGGCTTGGGCACAAATGTAGTCAATAACGGTTTCAACATCATGCGCCGTCAGGCGGCTCTCACCCACGAGCTTCATGGCCGCGGCTTCGTATTCCAGTACCAACGGCACCGAAACCACCGGCTCGTAGAGACCGGTATCGACGCGCATCAGGACTTGATACGAAGCCCCGCGCTTGCTACGAAGCGCCGCGACCAGTACGTTCGTGTCAAGGACCACCCGCGGTACCTTCATAGTGGTATTATATATGATACCGCTATTTTGGTCAAGATGGGTGTCTCAAGGTTGATTTTGCCACAGTTCGCAGATTCTACTCCCTGAACAATTCGATGAACTTTGGCAGCAGGATCAGGCCCGCCAGGCATAGCGAGAAGAAAATGGCTATCAGGACCCCACCCGCGGCCGCGTCTTTGGCCTTCTTCGCTAGTGGGTGAAACTCCGGCGAGACCAGGTCGACCACAAACTCGAGCGCACTGTTGAAGGTTTCCGCCATCCAGATGAAAAAAATGGCCAGCAGAAGGAACGACCACTCGATATAGTCCAGGTCAAGTATAAACCCCATAAGAAACGCGGCCACGCCGGCCACGGCAATGATGCGCATGTTGGGTTGCGAGACAACAACCGTAATGATGCCCTGCATCGCATAGCGGAACGCTCTTACACGGTACAAGACAAAATTCTTAATAAAGTTCATGGGTGACGGCCTCGATTGAACGCTATCTTACTGTAAAAGACGATGTTTCGCCAGTGGTCCTGGTTGCGGTTCACTCTCGTGCTGGCCTTATAATGGCGCGTGCAAAACGCAACTGAAAAGATACTTTCCCGTATGCTTGCTTTCGCGGCGGCACTGTTGGCCGCCACCGCCGGCGTTGCCCAAGAAGTCATTGCGCCAACAGCCACGGAAAAAGCCGTCATGGACGCCGTGTGGATGGGCCTTAACGCCCAGCCGTCGCTCGCAGATCACCACAGGGGATTCCTTGCCTACATTTCGGCTCACCCCCAACTGGGGAGCGCGCTCGAAGCTGTCCGTCCACTGGAGCGGCACCCGGTTTTCCGCGAGCTCTTGATTGAATTCGACAATTCGCTGGCGCGCGACGAAGAGTTGGACCGGACGTTTGAAGATTTCTATGGCACGCTTGCCGCGGACGAAGCCTTGCGAGACGCGGTAGATTCGGTATACCGGGTCGAGCTTTCTGAACCGCCGCTGCGGGAGGCCTTCATTGACTTGCTCGGAGATGTCGATGTGTCGTTGCGGTTTCTCGCCAACCCTGCCCGACCGGCGCCTAGCGGGCTGTACCTGTTCAAGGCGGCGTTTAAGCAAAACCCCAGGCTTCGCGAGGAGTTGCTGGACGCGCTGAACGCGTTGCACAAGATGCCTGCAGCGCATGCGGCCGTTTTTCCGTGGTGGCAAAAGGTCTTAGAGGGGCGGGACTCGGTTTGCCGGCCGTACGTGCGTCTGGCCAGGGAGTTGGCGAGGCATCCCCAGCGGTTCTGGGTGTGGCACGGAACACAAGTTGAACTGGCGAGAGATCCGAAGGCGCGGCCGTGGATCCTCTTCTTCGAGCGCCGGCTCAGGCAAGACCCCACGCTTTCCCAGAGCTATGACGTGTACTTGGATATCATCCGCAGGCGGCCCGACTACGCTAAAGCCGCGCTGGACAAGTGGGAATCGGACCTTGGCCCGGCGCCCGCCTGGCCACCGGATGCAGAGCCGCCCGTACTGCCTGTCCCAGCGGCGGCCAAAGAAGAAGTGGGTCCGAAAAAGCCGGCGCGGCCTGATGTGAAAAAGCCCGTGGCCCAAATGCCGCGGATGCCCGACATGCCGACGCGCCCAACCAAGCCTGAGAAGCCAAAGAAACCCGAGATTGCGATCCAGGCGCCGTCCCAGAAAAACACATAGAGTTTCCCCGCTTTAATTTTGTCCGCGGCTGTGAGAGAATAAGCGATAGGCCGCCGCGACTGGCGAGATTGCGTGGAAATAACCACGGGGAAGCGACGGCTGTTCGAGTTGCCGATCGCCTGGGCGCCGAAAACGAGATGCCTGGGCGATTTTGGTTTTTGTAATTGCGAAAGGAGCTGCGTATGGTCGAGAAGGACCTCAAACAGATGTATCGGAGCCGGACGGAAGGCCAGTTTCCGGAGTCCGTCGAGATTATCGGACGCAAGTATGTTAAGGCCGAAAACCTGCGGTACGGCACTAACCCACATCAGCCGGCGGCCTTCTACCGTCCGGCGGACGGGCAGCGGCTGGTCCTCGGCGCGCACGAGATCCTGAAGACGGGCAAGAGCGGCCTGTCACAGACCAACATCGAAGACATGCACCATGCCGTCGGGATTCTGAAATACATGCGGGTCCCGTCGTGCGCGGTGATGAAACACTGTAACCCGTCCGGCGTGGCCATGCAGGTCGGGCAGGCGCCGCTGGTTGACATTTACCGGCGAGCCAGGGACGCGGACGCCCAGGCGGCGTTCGGCAGCGTGGTGGTGTTTAACGTGGAGGTGGACGTGGAGACGGCCGCCGAAATCATGGGAACTATCGTGGAAGGTGTTGCCGCGCCTGGGTTTACGCAGGAAGCGGTAGAAACCTTCAAAGATGCCGACCGGTTCAAGAAAAACCGCGAGATCCGGATCGTCCGGCTTCCCGATTTCTCGATCCTGCCCAAGTTTATCGATGAAGGCACGTCCGTCCTGGAAATCAAGGTGTTTGACGATGGCAGCCTGGTTCTGGCGCAGCCCTACCTGTCGCGCCTAAAGAGCGGCGACGACCTGGTGTTGGCCTATAACGAGCATAAAACCAAGGGCCGCATAGAGATACAACGGCCACCGAAAGCCCGGGAGCTGGATGACCTCCTGTTTGCGTGGTACGTGAACATCCACGTCAGGTCGAACGGCGTTGTCATTGCCAAGAACGGGCAAACCATCTGCGTGGGCACCGGCGAGCAGGACCGGGTGGGGGCGGTGCAGCAGGCGCTGGTAAAAGCCCACGAGAAGTACAAGGGCACGGAGTCGCTCGACGGCGCGGCGATGGCTTCGGACGGGTTTTTCCCGTTCCGGGACGCGGTCGACGCGGCGACGTCGCACGGGGTCCGGGCGATTGTCCAGCCGGGTGGCAGCGTGAATGATTATGAGGCGATAGAGGCCTGCAACGAGGTCGGGGCGACCATGATGTTTGCCATGGAGCGCTGCTTCTCGCACCACTAGGGTTTTTGTCTGCAACATCTGCACAACGTTCTATGAGCGTGTCCGGGAAAACGGTCCCCATGAATTGTGGGCCGTCCGGCTGTTCAAGCCGGGGGGGAATCGGCTAAAATAGGTAACTTGAGCGTTTGGGAGCGTTTGCACATGAAGCGAGTGCTGCTTATGGTTGGACTTCTGCTTTTCCCGCGCCTGCTGGCGGCTCAGAATCTGGATATAACGTCGCTGGTGGGCGAGAACTGGTATGGCCTGTACCTGAACGAGCAAAAGGCGGGGTATTCGTTCGACTCGCTGACCGTTCAGCCGGACGGGTCCGTGGTGAAGATCGAAGACGCCCGGTTCAAGATCTCGATGGGGGCCATTCAGCAGGATATGCGCATCTCCTTGAAGCGGACCTACGCGGCCAGCGGCGAGCTCGTGTCCATCGAGCAGGAAATGGAAGATGCGGCGGGGCCCAAGAAGTGGGAGGCGCACGTGGATGGAGACGTGTTGCTCCTGACCACTTCCATGGCAGGGACGAAGACACAGGAGAAGCTCCCCAAGCCAAAGGAGTCCCTTAAAGATGCCCTCAAACAGATCGAGTTACTCCGCGGGGGCGTGATTGGGAACAGCGTCGACTATACGGTGTTCGAGCCGATGTACAAGAAAGAGATGTCGGGCATCAGCCGCGTCGAGGCGGTCGAGGAACGGGTATTCGACGGCGTTGTGACAAAAGTCTTCAAGATTGGCAGCACCATCAAGGAGTTGGGAATCCGTTCAACGACCTACGTTACGGAAGACGGCACCGTGCTCGAAGATCGGGTGGCCGAAATACTCACCATGCGGCTCGAACCCAAGGAGATGGCGCAAGACGTCAACTACAGCAATGACGTCATTGTGAGCAACGCCGCGCCCGTCGACAAACCCATTGCGAATCCCCGGCAGCGCGACTCGCTGGCCTTACGCATCCACGGGCCTATAACCAAAGACCACATATTCAACAGTGATCGCCAGCAGTTTATAGAGAAGGACGGTTACGTCGAGTTCCACTCGAAGAACGTGACCGTCGATGAGACAACGGAGTTTCCGGTGAAGGAGGCGAGCGTGGCGGAGTGGGTCAAGCCGTCGCTGTTCATTCAGAGCGACGACAAGCGGCTGATCGAAAAAGCCCGCGAAATCGTCGGAGATGAGACGCATGCGTTCGAGGCGAGCGGCAAATTGGCACAGTGGGTGTACGACAATGTGCGGACGACCTACTCGGCGCAACTGACCAACGCCCTCGAGGTGCTCGACCTTATGGAAGGCGACTGCACGGAGCACAGCGTGCTGTTCATTGGACTGGCGCGCGCGTTAGGGATTCCGGCGCGAGAAGTGGCGGGGTTGATTTACGTCGACGATGTCAAGCCGGGATTCTACTTTCACCAGTGGGCGGCGGTTTGGGTGGGAAAATGGATCGAAGTCGACCCGACATTCGGCCAGCCGATCGCGGACACGACCCACATCAAGCTCGCCGAGGGGGACCTGTTTGAACAGGCCAAGCTGATACCCGTGATCGGCCGGCTGCGTGTCGAAGTGTTGGATGAACCTGCCGCGGCGAACCCGGAGGCCAAATGACCGACAACGAGCCGGTGCGCCGGCGCTGGAATTGGCCAAGACGGCTGCTTCTGGTGTTTTTAGTGGCGGTAGCGGGCGTGGTGTTGCTGCTGGCGACGGGTCTGCCGCAGCGGGCGTTGCTGCGCGCTGTGTTGGCGGTATCGGTTGACGCGCGGGTGGAAGTGGGCAGCGTCTCGATGCTGGGCGGGGTGGGGATTTCGAGACTGGCCCTGTACGAACGGGGAGACGTGCAGGACACGCCCGCCGTGCTGGTCGAAGGTTTCGCGCTGGATTATCGGCTGCTTTCACGAGGCGGGCGGCATGTCGCGAGCGTGGCGCTGGACCGGCTGGAAGTCGATCTTGAAAAAGCGCAACGAATCCTGCCGAAGAAGAAACGCGAGGAAAAACCATCGAAGTTTGATGTGGAATCGCTGATCCCGGAACAAGTCCAGATCAAGTCGCTCAATATCCAGTCGACCGCGCCGTCCTACGCGTTCAAAGCCCAAGGCCTTAGTCTCGAAGCGACTGTTCCTGACCTGCAAGGGGTTCTAGCCACGATCGCTGGCGACAACGTGACGGTTTCGCTTTGGACGCGATCCGGGGGGTTTTCTCGGGAAGTAGGCGGCGGCAAGGTTCACATTCAATTGGCACGCACCAAAGATTCCATAAAAATAGATCCGCTTTACGTGGCGCTGCCGGACTTGCTCGACGTAAGCGGGTTGGCGAACGTGGCGGGCAGGCAAATCGAGGTTTCGTTCGACAAGCTGACAGCGCAAAACGTGGATCTGTCTCACGCGGACCCAGCCGATTTGGCCGTGCCTTTTGGGTTTAAGCGGATTGACATGTCGGGCACGCGTGTCCAGGGCGACGTGATGGTGGGGGCGTTCAACATCAGTGTGCCGGAGACAGTCGTCAAACTGGCCGCGGAAGGACTCGTTCTGGGGCCGCAAGGGGCGGAATATTACCAGGGCGACTTGAACGTCGACGTGCTTGGAACAGCGGGGGCCCAGGCCGATTACGTGCTGGAGGCCACGTTGAACCGCGGACAGAAGCTGACCGCCAGCGTTAAGGGGCATCACCTGGCGAGCAGCGGTCGGGCGAGCCTCGAGGGATGGTCGCGGGAAGACGTCTTGGCGGCGTTGCCGAGGAACATGCGTGGCGGGATCTCGTATTTGCCGCTGTTGGAACGGGTAAACTCGGCGCAGGTCGATTTTGAATGGAAGCTGCCGGCCCTGAAAGTGAGCGGGGCGGTCGTCACGGATTTTGTTGTGAATGGTGAAAAGCGTCCTGGCCGTCTGACATTTACCGGCAAGGGGCCGCTGATGCCGGCGGAACAGCGGGCGTTTAAGGTCAACGCGGCGGCGGAGTTGGCCGGCGGCAAAGTGGCCGTCGCGTCCGAGCTCGCCAAGGGGCCGGTAAAGACAACCCTGACACTGCAAGACGTTGACCCGGCCCTGTGGCTTTACACGCTTAACGAGCGCGACATGCTCAACGACCTGGTCTCGAAATTTAACGGGACCGTTATTCTCGAGCCGGGCGGGGGGCCGCAACAGATGCGGGCGTCCGTGGATTTGAAGGCGGCGCCTCTCGGATATGGTCCGATAGTCACGCCGGAAGGCAAGACCGTGAACATCGCCGGGAATATCGAGGCCGATCTTGGCACGTTCGGCTACGTAAAAGGACCGGAGCTGGCCTTCCAAATCGACGAAGATAACCAACTGGTTTTGCGCAACTGGAATTTCCCGATGCAGGATTTTGCCCTATCGGGCGGCGTCGAGTTCCGGCTGGACTTGTCCCTGCTCGAACACCTGTTGCCGGGCAGCGACCTGCGGGGGCAAGCAGCGTTGCAGGGGCCGCTGAAGAACGAGCGCGGCTTCATGAACCTGGAGTTCACCGGGTCCATCGAAGGGCTGGGATACAAAGATTATGCCGCCCCGTACGGGGTGCCTATCGGCGCGACCGGCGTGTTCTCGTTTGACAACCTCAACGGCCGGCTGACGGGGCGCAATTTCAACCTGACGCTGCCGGAAGGCACCTTGCTCGAGTCCGACGGATGGACTTTTACAGGCTCTACAGCACAACTCGAAATGCCGTTTACACTAAAAACGGACTTCAAGCCGCTGGAACCGATGGGCCTGCTGGACCAGGCGAAAGGCGCGGCCGGGACCGCCACCGGGACATTTGGGTACGGGCGCGATGGGGCGCGGATCGATGTCCAGATTGAAGCGGCCGCCGACGCGATGGTTGTTGGCGGCGCGCGGGCCGTCTTGACCGGGGTGACAGCCGGTGGAAGCTTTTCCAATGAGCCTGGCGGTCCGGTGCGCGGGCAGGGGCAAGTGAAGGCGGCGAATATAGCGGCGGTAGGCGCGGTGTTTGACCGGGTGGAGGGTCCGGTGACGCTGGAAGGCGGCCTGCTGCGGGCGCCGGAACTGAAAGGCGCCTTGTATGGCGGTGCGGCAATCGCGGACATCGAGGTGGGGTTGCTGGCGGAAAACCTGCCCGTACAAGTGCGCGCGCGGGCGTCGGACGTGGATTTGGGACTTTTTACCGGGACGCTCGGGGTTCCCACTGTTCAGATGACGGGCTTGGCGAGCGGCGAAGCCGTGCTGGCGCTCACGTATCCGGCCGGTATCCAGGCTTTGCAGGTGAACTTGGCGTCATCCAGAGACTTCAGCGTCAGCTCGTACCTGGTGGAGCGGTTGCTGGCCATGCAATTTGCAAAGCAGTACGCCAGCGAAAGGCAATTGGAGAAGGTCAGGGCGAGAATTGTCGGTAAGGAGAGCCAACGTCCGTTTGACTCCGGCCAACTGGTGTTAAACTACCAGGGAGACCGGATCGGCGGCCAAGCGGCGCTGAACAGCAAGGATTTGGACTTGACCGTGGACCTGCAGATGGACACGGAGGCCTTTTTCAGCGCGTTGAACCTCGCCCAGGAGGCCAGAATCGAGCGGCTTGGCGTCACCCGGGATCAGGAAAAATAGAATGAGTTGAACCGATTCCTCGTCAATTTCCAACAGGAGGTGCCGGAACATGAAACGACTTCTGAGTTTTGGTGTGGCGACCGGGATAGTGGTTGTGCTGGGTTGTGTAAACATCCCGAGCAAGTTCGAGGCCCACATCACGGTGGACATCCGCCACCATATCGAGCAGCAGGCGACGTCCACGCTTGACTATATCGAAGGCAGGACCGAAACCATCAAAACCGAGCCGGTAACCCTGGCGCCGGCCCCGTCGCTGTTGCAGGGTGTGTTGTGCGCGCTGTCGCCGGTAAATGTGGCGTACGCGCAGGAACTCAAAATGACCTCGCCTACCGTGACGCAGATAGCCACGCGGATGCGCGAACGGTTTAACGAGGTCCAGCGGATAAAATCGGCTACCTACGCCGGCGAGAACAACCGCGGCTACCTCGAGATCCGCAACACCGACAAAATAACCGACGCCGACGAGCGAAACGAGGTCCAGCGGATCATCGCCGCCGAAAACAAGGACCGAAAAGAGTTGTACCAGGAAGTGGCGCGGATCAACCGCGACCAGAACGTGAGCGTGGCCATGGTCGAGGGGGTGTACGCGATGGAGCGGCTGCGCCGGGCGCGCACCGGAGAGACCTTCCAGCTCCCGCCGCAAGGCGCCGATTACGAGTCGTTCATAAAAACCGAAATCGGCGGGCGGCTTGGCTCTCAGGCCTCCCCCGGCGCCTGGGTAACCATTCCATAAAGAGATTGCCGGCCGGACATGACCAATATTAGCACCTCCGAAGACAGCCGGTTGGCCATCATCATCAGGCTGGAGCGGCTCGCGATGGCGGGCCGCTACCTGGCGATGGCGGCGTTTTTGTCGTTGTTCATGCTGGGGCAGTTCGAAGAAAGCGTCAGGAATATTGCGCTTGTAACGGCCGTGGTGCTTCTGCACAACGGGTTCGTTCACACCGTGCTGTGGACCCGGCGGTACGGCCTTTTCCAAACGCCGATGAACTTCCTGGTGCACCTGCTGATGACGACGCTGGTTGTGCAGTTTACGGGTGCGGAAACCAGCGGCTTCTTCGTCCTGTACCTGTTCATACTGATTGGCTACACGGCGTATTCGCGCAGGTACGGGATGATCCTCCTAGTAGCCGTGATCTGCTGTGCGGCATACGGCGCCGTCATTGCCGAGGAGTGGTTCCTGAACGAACTCGAACGGCCGCCGGGGGTGGTAAGCGTCAAGCTGTTCAGCATCCTGGTCTGCGGCTGGCTGGTTGCCAACATCAGTGAGCTGTTGCGGCTGGCGGAAGACGCCGCCCACGACCGGGCCCGCGAACTCGAGTCGTCCGAGGCCGCATTAAGAATGATCCTGGACAGCACCGCCGATCCCATCATGGTCTACGATGAAGATGAAAACGTGACCGACGTCAACAACCGGGCGTGCGAATTCCTGAAAATGCCGCGGGACGAAATCATCGGGCGCCGGTTCAGAACGTTCCTGTTTGATGACGGCACGCTGGACAGCATGCTGGCGGAAGTTCATGCCAAGGGCGACCATCACGGCGAACAGATTTTCATTGATGCGGACGGCCACGAGTGGACCGTGGAACTTCATATGCGCTCGTTCCGCCATGGCAATCAGGGGTTTTTTGTGGTGGTGGCGCACGATGTGACGGAACAAAAGAACCTGCAGGAAACGGCCAGACTGGCCAACGTGAACCTGGCGCGGCTCAACCGGGAGTTGCAACAGGTCAACGTGTTGAAAACGGGGCTGATCAAGATGGTCTCGCAAAAGCTGCGCTCGCCGCTCACGGCCATCCTGGGCTACCTGGACTTGCTGCTGGACGAGGAACTGGGCGAGTTGTTGCCCGAGCAACGGAAAAGCCTGCAAACCTGCCGGCGCAGCACACTGCGTATATTAAAACTGCTCGACGAATCGTTCGGGGATCGGCCCGGCGAGACCATCTTGGGCATGCCGGGCGGGCCTGAGGATGTCTTACCGGCCCGGCCCACCCATCTTGACTCCTTGTAGGCCAACGTGCCAGAATTCCCAATCCCGCTTGCAGTAAGCAATCGGCGTATCGGCTGAGTAAGGCGCACGCCCGCGCGCACAGAGGAGAAAGAAATGTCCGTACTTGAAGGTAAAGTGCTCGTTGCGCAGGGCGGCGGGCCGACCGCCGTAATCAATCAGAGCCTGGTGGGCGTGGTGCTCGAGTCGCGGAAATTCCCGCAGGTAACACGCGTGTACGGCGCGCTCCACGGCGTCAAAGGCATCATCAACGAAGACTTCCTCGACCTTACCGAAGCCACGACGCATAACCTCGAAACCGTCGCGCAGACGCCGTCATCGGCCCTGCTGTCGACACGCGACAAGCCCGACGTCGCCTACTGTAAGAAAATCTTCAAGGTCTGTAAAGCCCACGGGGTCCGCTACTTCTTTTACATCGGCGGAAACGACAGCGCCGACACATGCCGGATCGTCAATGCCGAGTCCGACAAGGCGGGGTACGAGCTGCGCGTCATTCACATCCCCAAAACTATCGACAACGACCTGCGCGTCACCGACCACTGCCCCGGCTTCGGCTCGGCAGCCAAATTCGTGGCACAGGCGTTTGCGGGCGTCAATCTCGATAACCGCGCCATCCCCGGCGTCTACATCGGCGTGGTCATGGGCCGGCACGCGGGGTTCCTCACGGCGTCGTCGTGCCTGGCGCGCAAATACCCCGACGACGGCCCTCACCTGATTTACGTACCCGAACGGCCGTTTGTGAAAGACCAGTTCCTGGCGGACGTCAACGACACCTACAAGAAGTACGGCCGTTGCGTGATTGCGGTTTCGGAAGGTGTCGTAGATCACAACGGGTGTCTGATTGTGGAGCAGTTCACCGGCGGGGAAAAAGACGCGCACGGCAACGTCCAGCTTTCGGGCACGGGCGCGCTGGGCGATCTCCTCAGCCTGTGGGTAAGAGACGGGTTGAAAATCAAACGTGTTCGCGCCGATACACTCGGCTACCTCCAGCGCAGTTTCCTGGGTTGCGTCAGCACCGTGGACCAGCACGAGGCGCGCGAGGTCGGCGAGAAAGCCGCCCAATACTCGATCTGGCACAACCGCGACGGGTCGGTAGCTATCCGGCGCACCGGCGATTATGCCGTCGAGTATTTTTTGACGCCGCTCGAAACGGTGGCGCGGGAATCGCACAAAATGCCCGACGAATTCCTTGCCCCGGAAGCTAACAACGTCACCGACGCGTACTGGAATTACGTCCGGCCGCTGGTGGGGCCGATGCCTATCATGGAACGAATCGCCGCGCCACTAGTCGCCAAAATGCTGGCGAAATAACAGAATCATGCGGATGGCCCCGGCCGGGTTTGGCCGGGGCCTTTTTCACATTGGGAGGGACGATGATGGCAGCACGTAAAATGCTTGTTGTAATGGCCGTGATGGTAGCTTTCACCGCTGTCTGCCGTGGCGAAGTTGTGCCGTTGGAGCGGGCTCACTCACACAACGACTACGAGCACGAGCGCCCATTGCTCGACGCACTCGACCACGGGTTCTGCAGCGTCGAGGCCGATATCAACTTCATTGACGGCAAGCTGCTGGTCGCGCATTCGCCCAGGGAGACCAAGCCGGAAAAAACCCTCGAGGCGCTGTACCTCGAACCATTGCGGGCGCGGATTAAAGAGAACGGCGGGAAAGTGTACGGCAGCGAAAACCAGTTTTGGTTGCTTATCGACATAAAAGGCAATGGCAGGAGAACCTGGCCCGTGCTGAACAACGCGCTCAAACAGTACGCCGACATCCTCACCTCCTATAATGGAAACAAAGTGACGCCGGGGGCCGTTTCCGTGGTGGTAGACAACGCGGACCGGGCGATCGCCGCCGAACAAGTCCGCTATGCCGCAGTTGACGGCCGGTTAGAAGATTTGGATCAAGACATTCCAGTGAACCTGATGCCGTGGATCAGCGCGAGTTGGCAAGACACGTTTTCTTGGGATGCCAAAGGACCAATACCGCCGGAGGAATTGGAGAAACTTAGGGAGATCGTCAAGAAGGTTCACGGGCAAGGGAAAAAGCTGCGGTTCTGGGCGTTGCCCAATCCGCTGGTGGTATGGCCGGTCCTGTACGAGGAGGGAGTGGACTTCTTGAACGCGGACAGCCAGCCGATGTTGAGAGACTTTTTGCTCGAGCGAAAGTAGCCTGCACACGGGCTGTCGGAGAAACTTATGGGCGTGCTGCGAGTAGGTTTTGTAGGGCTGGGTGGAATTGCGCGGGAACGGCATGTGCCGGGGCTGCGGCACATCCCGGATGTCGAGATTGTAGCTGTCGCAAACCGGACGCGCGCGTCGTCAGAACGGGCTGCGGCCGAGTTCGACATCCCGATTGTTTGCGACTCGTGGGAAGAACTGGTGGCGCGCGACGACCTCGACGCCGTGTTCATTACGACTTGGCCTTACATGCACCACCCCGTGTCGCTGGCGGCGCTGGAGGGGGGCAAGCACGTGTTCTGCCAGGCGCGCATGGCGATGGACTTTCAGCAGGCCCGGGAAATGTATGAGACGGCGGCGGCATCGGGGCGGGTGGCCGGGCTTTGCCCGGTGCCGTACGGCCTCAGCGTCGACAAGACCGTGGCGCGGCTCCTACGCGACAATTTTCTGGGCGAACTGCGGCTGGTGCGCGTGACGAGCCTATCCGACGCTTACGCCGATTCCTCAGCGCCGCTCAATTGGCGCAAAGACCACCGGCTCAGCGGGCTCAACGCCCTTACCGTAGGCATGTTCATCGAAGTTGTCCACCGGTGGTTCGGGTGGAGTTCCATGGTGTCGGCGCACACCCAGCTTTTTGTGCCGGAACGGCGTGATACGGCGGGAAAGTCTGTTGCCGTAAAGATCCCAGATCAATTCGTGTTCACCACGGTCGTCGGCGATAAGTTGCCCGTGCAGTTTGCAATCAGCGGCGCGGTGCGCCACGCGAGCGACCTCATCGAGGTCTACGGCAGCAACGGGTCGCTGCGCTACGATGTCCGGGCGGACCTGCTGCTGGGAGCGAGGGCCGGCGAGGAGTTTGCCCCCGTCGCAATTCGGCCGGAAGAAAAGTACGACGTGAAAAACTGGCGCGTCGAAGAAGATTTCATCCGTGCGATCCGGGAAGGCTTTGACTATCACCCGAACTTCGAGGACGGGCTGCGCTACATGCAGGTGCTTGAGGCGGTCTATGAATCGGCCGCGCAACAGCGGGCCATCAACCTCGGCGATCCCGCATCCGCCGGCCCTCCTATCGGAACGACAACGGCGGGCCAAATATCTCGCTGAAGATGATGCCGGCGCGGATGCCCTCCATATTCCTGAACAGCGGGGGAAGGGCCATCGCGCGGCGCTCTCGCGCGGCGGCGGAGCTTTCAAATCCAGTTTCGGTCTCCTGTTCCATAGCCTGCTGAAGTGCCTCGCGCGCGGCCTGCCGCCCCGCGCGCATCTGCGCCGGCGTGGCTTGCATTTGCTGGCGCATCAGTGGTTTGTGCTGAGCACGGACCTGTTGGGGTCTGAGCCGCGGCTTTTCTTCCTCCACAAACACGGGCTGGGGCGGCTTGGAGGGAACTGGGCGTTGCGCGGGGGCAGGTCGCGGTTGTGCGGGAACCTCGGCTTGAGGCGCAGGTCGCTGTACCGACCTCGGTGCCGGCCGCGGCTGCGCCGACCGCTGTGCTGACGGCGCAGGGCGGGGCCGCGCTTCACGCGGGGCGGGGGCGGGCCGGGCCGTTTTGATTTCACGCCGCTCGAACTGGCGCAGGGTTTTTTCGGGCAACTGTTGCCGCGGCTTTGGGGGTGGCGGCGGTGGCGCCAAATCTTTTTTTGCCCGTTGCGCCTCCTTGTACCGGGCCGCCACTCCGAAGATGGCGATGACGATAAAGACGATCACGCCTACCAGGTTTTCCATAACATCCTGTCATGCGGGTGCGTGGCGCGCGATAGCTGTTTACCGCGCGCCGCGCACGCTCGTTTTATTGTTCAGTTGGTTTGGGCTGTTCTTTGCCGGCTTTGGAAATGGCTTCGCGCATGTCGGTGTCGGCGTTGATATTCTTCATCCGAAAATAATCCATGACGCCCAGATTGCCCGAACGGAACGCCTCCGCCATCGCCTTGGGCACCTCCGCCTCCGCTTCCACCACGCGCGCCCGCATCTCGACCACGAGCGCCTGCATTTCCTGCTCGCGGGCGCGCGCCATGGCCCTGCGCTCCTCGGCGCGCGCCTGGGCGATCTGCTTGTCGGCTTCCGCCTGCATGATTTGCAGTTGGGCGCCGATGTTCTCACCAACGTCGACGTCGGCGATGTCGATCGAGAGGATCTCGAAAGCCGTGCCCGCATCGAGCCCCCTGTTGAGCACCGTCTTCGAGATGGTGTCGGGATTCTCGAGCACGCGCTTGTGCGATTCCGCCGAGCCGATCGTCGTCACGATGCCTTCGCCGACGCGCGCGATGATGGTTTCTTCCGTGGCGCCGCCCACCAGCGTGTTGATGTTCGTCCGCACCGTCACGCGCGCCTTCGCCTTGAGCTGAATTCCGTCCATGGCGACCGCGGCCACCACGGCTGGCCCTTTTGTCGGGTCCGGGCAATCGATCACTTTTGGGCGGACACTCGTCTGGACGGCGTCGAGCACGTCTCTGCCCGCGAGGTCGATGGCGGTGGCTTTTTGGAACGTGAGCGGGATGTTAGCTTTATTCGCCGCAATCAAAGCCTGCACCACGCGCACCACGTTGCCGCTGGCGAGGTAATGGGTTTCGAGTTCGTTGGTGGAGATGTTCAGGCCGGCCTTGACGGCCATGATCCGGCTGTCGACGATCACGGCGGGGTTGACCTTGCGCAGGCTCATCCCGACCAGGCTGCCGATGCCGACCGTTGCCCCGGAAAGCATCGCGCGCAGCCATAGCCGGAAAAACGCTATGAAAACCGCCGCGACAATCAGCACCACCACCCCCACAAGTATGGCCAGGAAAGCGTAGATTGGCATCGCACGTCCCTTTCTATGGTGCGGCCGGCAAGCGGCCGCAGTCAGTGTTACTCCGTTTCAGTCTCGTCGGCGGCCTCGACTACAACGCGGCTGCCATGTACTTCGATAACGCGGATGCGCCGGCCCTTGTCGATAAACGAGCCGTTGGCCACCGCGTCGTACCGTTTTTTCTGCACCACAATTGTGCCTGCGGGCCGCAACGCCGTGTGCACAATCCCCTCGGACCCCATGAGGTGGCTTTCCGTGTCCGCGGACACCCACCCGGCGTCGGCCTGCTGCGAATCAGTGAGAATGAGCCTGCGCGACAACCGCGACCGGGGCAGCAGGTACATCCCGCCAATCACGGCAAACAGCACGCCCACCAGTTGCAGGACCACGATCAGCAGGGCGTAGTCCGGGACACGTTGGACCGCTAGCACGATGCTGGCAATGATCATGACGGACCCGATTATGCCGCTGATCATGCCCGGAATGAAAAACTCCGCCATGAACAGCAGCAGGCCCGCGAAATACAGCACGATTATCCAAGCCGTCATCATTGTGGCTCCTTGGAAGTCGATTGCAGCAGGGCGATCAGTTGTCCCGACTCCACCCGGACAGACTGCAGCACCTTCATTTTGTCCGAGGGGTCTTTTGGATCGCTTTCCGGGATTTCCTCGAACGTGTCAATCAAAGGGTCGTCCTCCGGGAAGAGCACGCGGGCTTTGGCGAGCAGTTTGTTGTATCTGCTGATGATGGAGATACAACTGTAGTAGCCGGACCCGCCGTGCTGGATGATCTGCATGTCCTGGAGCAGTTGGGCAATCATTTTTACGAGCGGCATGCGCAGGTCGGTCACGTTTGTTCCTCCAACCGGTCGACTACGTATCGGTTTCCATCGACTTGCACGATAACAATGGGCGTGCCGGGTTCAATATACTCCGCCCGGCTCACAACTTGAATGGTTTTTTCGCCGAACCGGCCCCTGCCTGCCGGCCTTAACAGGCTGAGGGCGACACCATGTTGGCCCAAAGCGGCGCTTTCTTCAACGGCCGACTGCACGACGTAGCCCCGGCCCTGCAACTGCTCGTGCGTTTGGACAAGCCGGCCGTACATCGCCGTCTTGGGCAGGAACCGCCATGTCGCGTAGATGAGCAGGCCAAGGCTCAGCGTCGCTATCAGCAACGATTTCATGGCGTCGGACATGCGATCGTATTCCCAACTGAACTCGGGTATCGGCGCCGTGGTTAGCGTCGTGTACAGCCCTACCAAGAGGCACAAGATGCCCGCCGCCCCGACAAAACCGAATCCCGGCAACGCGAAAATCTCAATCGCGATCAGGACCAGGCCTGTTGCCACCAGGATCACGTCAAAAAAGTCCGCGATCCCGATAACGAGATGGGACCCGAAGAACAGGGTCAGGCAGATAATACCCACAATACCCGGTGCGCCGAAACCCGGCGTCTTGATTTCCAAATATATCCCGCCGATACCAAGCATCAGCAGAAGGCCCGCCACCACCGGGTTTGTCAGCCATCGGAAGATCCGCTCGCCCGCCGACATGTCCAGCCGGCGCACTTCCGCATCCGAATACGCGTACTGAGCCAGCACACCCTGAAGGTCGTTGGCAATGGCCGGAATCAGCCCATAGTGCAGGGCTTCCTGGGCGGTCAGGGTGAGCAGCTTGCCCGTGGGCAGAATAACCTCGCCTTGCGGCCGTGGGCCGGCAACAGGGGCGGAGCCTGCAGGCCCGCGCCCGTCCACCTGCGCCCGCAACCGCCCGTCTCCGAGCGACAGGTCAAAAACCCGGCGCACAACTTCAGAGGGATCGATTTCGCCCGGCCGGCGGGGCTGGTTCAGGTCCGATGCAGCGGGCGGTTCCAAGCTGCTGCCGGTGTACACGCCGTAAATCTGCAACTGGCCTTGCGCGTCCGTATAGGCGTGAAGTTCGATGTCTTTGTCGACCATGGCCTCGGCGATAGCCGGATTGCGGTTTTTGCGCTCGGCCAGCGATCGCATCCGAGCCCGCATGTACGAAACTTCTTTCTCGCCGGTCGGCAACATGCCTTCGGGCGTGGCCATCACGGGCGTGGCGGTGCCGATGTTGGCCTCGGGCGCCATGATAAGCTCGTCGCAACTGTAGCTGATCAGGGCGCCTGCCGAAATCGCGCCCATCCCTTTGATAAAGGCGATCGTGCGGATGGGCGTGCCGATAATGGCGTTCGAGATGTCAATGGCGGAGTCGATCCGGCCCCCGGGGGTGTCGACCTCGAAAATTATCGCCTGGGCGCCGCTGGCCTCGCGTATCACCCGTTCCACAAAAACGCGCATCCCATCGTCAACCATGCCATTGACCGGGCAGACCACGACGAAACCTTCCGCGCCGCCGGCAAACGTGCCCAGCAGCAGAATCAACGGCAGAAGCAGTCTCATCGCAGCCTCACGTGGTTACTCTCCACTACGCATACACTTAGTATTCCACAATTATTCTACGCCGGTGCGAACAGGCGTTCAAAGAAGCCCCCAGGGTCCCAGGGTTGCGGTTAACGCCCAGTCAGGCGCGGCGCAAGGACCGCCGTCCAAGCCGCGTAGCCTTCGTCGTTGAGATGAAGCCCGTCTTTCTGGAGAAACTCGGCTCGCGGCTTGCCGTCAGGACCGAGGCTGGTCTCCGTCATGTCAACGAACTCGAGCCGCTTGTCCGTCCGGGTAAATTCTTCAATCAACTTGTTCGCCCTGTCCATAATGGGCCACTTGGCCCACCGGGCGAGGCTGGGCTTGATAGACAAGTAAAGGATCCTTGTTTCCGGCAAAACCTTGTGAATGTGGTTCGCAAACTTCTTGAAATCATCCGCCACATCTTCCGCACCCAGCCCGTGGGCGATGTCGTTGTCGCCCGCGTACACTACAATCGTCTTCGGGGCAAGCGGAACGATGATTCTGTCGGCATAGTAAACCGAGTCGCGCATGTGCGACCCGCCAAATCCACAGTTGACCGTATGGACGTTCGGGAAAAACCGCGGCAGGTCCCATAAAACCATCGTGGAACTGCCGGCAAAAACCGCCCCGCCTTTTGCTGGCCCCTCTTTGGCCAGGCGTTGTTCCAGTTTGCCAATCGTGTCTTCCCAACGCGTGACAGGCATGGCCGCCTCGATGGCGTGACGGATGTCACGAAACATCTCAACGGCATACACCGTCGCGTTCTTCAGTTCCAACTCGAGCCGCACGATTTTCCCGGCCAATTCGTCCAGTGGCCGCTTCCAACTGAGGAGTTGCGCGACCTTGTCTTCGGCGATGGGCGCGGCGTCGGCGAAGGCGAACCCTTCAATTGCTTTCCCTTTGGCGTCGACTACTTGCACCTTTATTGACCCGCCCCGGGCGTCGGCGTTTATAGCCAGAGCGGCGCCCTCGAGCACCAGCGGAACGGTCACAATCCGGCCAGGCGCCGATTGCGCGGCCCAGCCGGAATATCGGTCGCGTGGGATGGTGACGAGACCAATCTGCCGCTCTTCAAACCGGTTGATTTTGTGGCCGCGGGCGTAGCCGCCGTAATACAGGTAAACTTCGTCGCCCACCAGGACCTGCTCGTCAATCCAGGCGTGGGCATGATCCCACGCGCCCTTTTTCGGGTCGGGGTTGAAAAAGTGGGCGGGATCGCGCGTCCACGTCTCGCCGTCACGCGACCACGCCAGGGCCGTGTAGCCGACGCCATAGGCATCCGGCGGGTCGGGCGGGTCGTCGGCCTTTAGATCGTCGCGCAAAACCTTCACCATGCCCAACAGAAGACCCCCGCGCGCCAGGTAGCCGTCCATGGCGTAGAACTGCGTCTCGCCCTCGTCGGCGTCTGCGTCCGGCAACACCACGTACCGTGGCCGCGTCCAATGAAGCAGGTCGGTGCTGTGGCTATGCATGGTGACGCGCCTGTTGCCCTGCCAGGTGTCGCCGGAGCGGTACACGCTGACTGTGGCCGTGTAACGGCTGCGGAGCGGGTCATATGACAGGCCCGTAATATCATGGTTTTGCCGGATCAGCACGTCCGGCGACAGCGGCGTCCACGCGAGGCCGTCCGGCGACGTGGCGATTCTGAGCCCGCCGTCGAACCACCACCCATATTTGTACCGTTGCGACGGATTGGCGGCCGCGGCGCCGTCATCCACGATGCTGACGCCGAACTGTATCGGGCCGCCCGGGTCGTCCAAAAGGTCCGCCGGCCGCACCCAATGAATCCCGTCCGCCGATTCCATGTAACCAAGGCGCGACCTCGAGGGATTACTATCCTCCGTGCGCCGACCAAACCAAAGCCGGAACCGGCCGGTCTCCCCGTCCCGCAGCACCGTCATATACGGTTGGAAACACCCGTCTTCCTTACCGGTCACAATCGGGTTGGGAATCCGGGCGTCACGTTCCGGCACGTTCACCACCCGGCCCACGCCCTCAACGGTTTCAAAGTAATAGTCGTCGATAAACAAGTGCGGGCCCGGCGCGAGGCGAAGCGGTGGATTGGGCCGCACCGCCGGTTCTTTTCCATACAGGCGCGCGCCGGACTCCGTCAACGGCACCGCCTCGGCGTTTTCAGAAAAATGAGACGCTTGGCCAAGCATCAAAAGGCCAATCACCGCACAAAGTAGATAGGTCGCCATTACGAGTTCCCCTTAACCGACAATCTCCAATCCGATCTCGTTGTTGAGTTCAAAACCTCTTTCCGTCGGCGCTATGTGGACATCATCTTCCCACAGCAGGCCGCGGCCGATCAGCTTGTCGATGGGGGCGGCAAATTTGGGACGGATTTCCTGGCCAAAACGGCGCACATACTCAGACTTCTCGATACCGGCCTTTAGGCGGAAGTGCTGGATGAGCGTTTCAACGCGGATTTCGCGTTCGGTGAGGCAGATGGATTCTTCTTTAGCCCCCGGGTTTGCGGTGTAACGCTCGATATCGGCGGGATTGCGGGCGCGTACGCTGTCGATAAACGAATAAGCGGCCGCACCGAACCCGGCGTACTCCTCGTTGCGCCAATAGATCAGGTTGTGCCGGCATTGGTAGCCGGGAAGGGCGTAGTTGCTGATTTCATAATGGTCGTACGCGGAGAGCCGGCTGGCCGCCTGGTGGTAGAGGCGCAGCCACGTCTCATCGTCGACCGCCTCGTGCGCCCGCGCGGCAAACGGCGTTTCCGGCTCGTACGTGAGGCCGTACGTCGAGACGTGTTTCGGCTGCAGCGCGATGCACTGCTCCAATGTTTCCGGCCACGCGTCAACCGGCTTCGCGCCGAATATGAGGTCCATGCCCCAATTGTCGAAACCGCCCGCAACCAGCTTGCATGCGCGGACGGCCGTGGCGGCATCATGGCGCCTGCCAAGGTAACGGAGCGTGGCGCCGTTGAAGCTTTGCACGCCCAGGGTGACTCGGTTGATCCCCGCCCGTTTCCAGGCTTCGATCAACTCAGTCGTTACATCGTCCGGATTGGATTCGATGGTTATTTCGGCATCCGCCGTGACCGCGAACTTCTTTCGCAGTGCCTCAAGAATGCACCTCAAGCCCGATTCTTTCATCAAAGATGGCGTGCCACCCCCAAAAAAGATCGCGGCCAATGTGCCCGCATTGGCCAATGCGCCCGCACGGGGAAATGTCAGAATCTCCTGGCACACGGATTCGACATACGCGGATGGAACGGCGCCCGCGATGTCGACGCTGAAAAAATCACAATACGGACAAAGCGTGCGGCAAAACGGGATATGAATATACACGCCGATCATCTGTGCCGTCTCTTTCGACCTCGGGGGAACTTGAGGTGGCGATGTGCGGCCTGAAATCTCTTCCGACTAATCCGAAATCCGCAATTGGATCAGGCGTTGTGCCCGCGGCTTTTCAAAAGTTTGTATTCAATACTGTCGACAAGCGCTTCGTACGACGCCGAAATAATATTCTCAGAAACGCCCACCGTGCTCCAGCTTTGTTCAATATCGCTGGACTCGATCAACACGCGCGTTTTTGCCCCTGTTGCGGCTTGGGCGTTGAGAATACGCACTTTGTAGTCCTCGAGATGGACGTCGTGCAACTCCGGATACCAGTCCTCGACCGCTTTTCTAAACGCGTTGTTGAGCGCATCCACGGGGCCGTCGCCTTCCGACACGGTGTGCATAAGCGTGCCGTCGGGCATTTGCAGCTTGACGGTGGCCTCGGCGACGGCCGTCCGTTCCTGGGCGTGTTGCGTTACCGTCACGTGGTAGCCCAGCACGGTAAAGAACGTGCGATACCGGCCCTTGGCCTTGCGCATCAGCAGTTCCAGCGACGCATCGGCCCCTTCAAACTCATAGCCTTGGCTTTCCAGTTCTTTGATGCGGGCCAGAATGCTGCGCGTGTCCGGATCTTCTCGGTCGAGTTCAAGGCCGAGTTCCGCCGCCTTTTGCAGAAGGCTCGCGCGGCCGGACACTTCACTGACGGTTATGCGGGTGCGGTTCCCGACCGATTCCGGGATGATGTGCTCATAGCTTTCCTTGAGCTTGTGGACCGCATCGGCGTGCATGCCTGCCTTGTGCGTGAACGCGTCCCGGCCAACGAACGGATCGGCGTCGCGGGGGACCATGTTGGCGAGTTCCGCAATGAGGTGCGATAGCCGCGTCAGGTTCGAGAGTTGCTGCGGCGCAACCACCTCAAGCCCCATCTTGAGCTGGAGGTTCGGGATGATCGTGGAGAGATTGGCGTTGCCCGTGCGCTCGCCGTACCCGTTGATGGTTCCCTGCACGTGGAGCGCCCCGGCCTTTACGGCCGCAAGCGAGTTCGCCACGGCGCAACCAGTATCGTTGTGCGTGTGGATGCCCAGCTTCGAATTCGGCAGCCGCATCTTTACCGCGGAAATCGTCGCTGAAACCTCATGCGGCAAGCGGCCGCCGTTCGTGTCGCACAAAATCAGGACCTCCGCCCCGGCTCCCGCCGCCTGCTCGAGCATGGCAAGGGCGTATTCGGCGTCTTCCGCGTAGGCGTCGAAAAAATGTTCGGCGTCTACGAAAACGCGGCGACGGTGTTTGCGCAGATATCGGATGGACTCGTCGATGATGGCAAGATTTTGGTCGAGCGTCGTGCGGAGAACATGCTTCACGTGGCTGGGCGAGCTCTTCGCGAAGATCGTTACCACGTCCGTCTTCGCCGCCAGGAGCGCCTTCAGGTTGACGTCGTCTTCCACGGCTGATTTGGCATGGCGGGTGCTGCCGAACGCCGCCAGTTTCGTATGGCGCAGTTCAATGTCCCGCACTCGGGCAAATAGGTCCGCCGCTTTCGGATTCGAGGTCGGCTGGCCGCCTTCGATGAAGTCCACCCCGAACGCGTCCAATTCCTGAACAATCTTAACCTGATCTTCGGCGCTGAACTTGATTCCGGGACCCTGCGCCCCGTCGCGCAACGTCACATCGTAAATGTCGATCTTCACGGGCAAACCTGCACGTCTCCTGTTCTTGTGCGCGCCATTCTTAAAAGGGATCATTCACCAATGCCTGGAGTTATGCTCACTGTGGGGGCTGAAAAGGTGCGCGCGACCCTGTTTTATCATTCCTTACCCAAGTTGTTCAACATTGTACCGTCAATTTGGCGGCACATGATGAAACAGGGCACGAGCCGGTAACCGTCATCGATTCGAATCCCGCTGCGCTGCGCCGCGGTTTCCGAGTACTCCGAAATCCCCCCGGCCGCAATGCCGTTGCCGCACATCGTAAACGGTACCGCGCCACCCGCGTGCGTGCGCGACCGGATCGACGTGACGTGGTCGGGCGTCACCAGCAGCCGGATGTCCGGCCGGGTAGAGGCATAATCCAGGCACGGCGCAACGACGCGGCTGTCAAACTCTTCTATGGCGCGAATTTTGAGATCGATCCGGCCCTCGTGGCTGGTCTCATCGGGCGCTTCGACATGCACAAAAACAAAATCCACCCGATCCAGCGCCGCCAACGCCGCCTCCACCTTGCCCTCATAATTGGTGTCGAGATAGCCGGTTGCCCCCGGCACATCGAGAATCTCCAGCCCCGCGCACACCCCGATGCCTTTCACGAGATCTACGGCCGATATGACCACGCCGTCGATGCCGAACCGCGCCTTATACGAGGCCAGCGTCGCCGGCCGCCCCTGGCCCCACAGCCAAATCGAGGTGGTCGGCCGTTTGCCGGCATCTATCCGTGCACGATTGACGGTATGCCCTTCCAATCCGCGCATCGATTGCAACATGAGGTCGAGTATTAGTTCCGCACCCGCGCCCGATGGCAAGTAAGACTCGTACGGCTTGCCCGTGATGTCGTGAGGCGGCGTGCACTCGAGCCGAACCAGGTTTTCCAGCAGCGACGGACCCGCGGTGACTATGCTAAGATGGCGGTAACTAACACCCGGGTAAAACCGAACAGGATAACTCGACAATCTGTCGTTCAGGTGAGCAATCAGTTCCGCCGCCTCCTGGCTCGAAATGTGCTCAGACGTGAAGTCTTCCATGAGGCCGTCGCGAAGCGTAACGAGGTTGCACCGAAATGCCACTTGGTTCGCGCTCATCTGGATGCCCTGGTTCGCCGCTTCCAACGGCGCGCGGCCCGTATAGGTTTTGCGAGGGTTGTAACCGAACAGCGAGAGGTTGCCGATGTCGCTGCCGGCTGGCAGTCCTTCCGGCACCGGATAGAACAGGCCCGTCTGACCATCTCTCGCCACGGCGTCCATCGCGGGAGTCGCCGCGACTTCCAGCGGCGTGCGCCCGCCTAGCTCGGGTAGCGGGAAATCGGCCATGCCATCGCCGACAAGTATGAGGAGTTTCAAAGGGGTGTCTCCGCAAACAAAGGTTTGAATAATGCGCGACGCCAAGAACGATATCAAACGACCAGAACGAAATCAAGATAAAGAGACCAATTCAGGCCGCAGCAACACTGATAATAATATGAAAATTGCCAAGCGCCTGTTGGGTAAAGAAGGAATTGAACTCACTGAGAAGATGGACAACCAACTCCACGCTTACCTCCATCTTATCCGTGATTGGAACTCGTTTGCATCGTTGGTGTCGCAAAAAGACCTTGAGTTGCTGGAAAAAGTTCACGTGCCGGACTCCTTGAGTTTGGCGCCGCTGATACGCAGGTTGGGGGAGGGCCCGTTGCACCTGCTGGATATCGGGAGCGGGGGGGGCTTTCCAGCCATTCCGCTGAAGATCGTCCTGCCCGAACTGGAGGTGGAGATGGTGGAGCGGGGTGCGAGAAAGGTGGGCTTTATCGAGAAGGTGGCGGGTTCGCTTCATTTGGGCAGTGTCCAGGTGGTTCAAGGGAACTTTCCGGAGGTGGAAGTTGGCTGCCCGCAAGTAGTTACGGCGCGTGCCGTGGAAAAACCGGGGAAACTCCTGCCGCATTTGTTGGATCTGTTGCCGGTGGGAGGCATTTTCCTTTGTCAGACGGTTCTGCCGCAGTTGGACGCCCGGTTTCACGTGGAACGGGTGCTGGATGATTGGACGGCGGGGGGACTTCGCCGGGGCGATCTCCATGTGATTAGGCGCGTGGCGACTTGACGACTGTTCCACGTGGAACAACCCTACTACTGCGCCAGCGACCTCAGTAAATCTTGCGCAGACTTCAAAATGTCCGCCGCCGAGTCCAGCTTCAACGCAACCACCGGCCGGTCCTGCCAACTAAACTCCATCGCACGCCCAAATTCGCCCTTGAGCGCGCTCGCCAGCTTCTTCGTCAACCGTTGCGAGTTCTCGAACTGCACCGTCACCTTCTCTTTTGAAGCCGCGATCACCACCGCGCCGGCGTCCGCGCCCAGCGCTCGTATCCGCATCACGTCCAGCAACCGCACCACGGGTCCTGGCGGCCGCCCAAACCGATCCGAAAGTTCCTCGTGCATCTCCCGGGCTTCCTCGACGGTCAGGATGCCGGCGATCCGCTTGTACAGCGTCATCTTCTGCGCTTCGCTCGGCACGTATTCCTCCGGGATATAGGCGTCCACCGCCACCTCGAAGGGCGGCAAGACCCGCTGAACGACAGTCTCGCCGCGCAACTCAGCCACCGCCTCCCGGATCAGCCGGCTGTACGTGTCATAGCCGACGGCGGCGATTTGGCCATGCTGTTCAGCCCCCAGGATGTTGCCGCAGCCGCGGATTTCGAGGTCGCGCATCGCGATTCGGTAGCCCCCGCCAAGCGCCGAGAATTCCTCCAGCGCCTTCAGGCGCTTTTGGGCGTCTTCAGTTGGCAGCCGGTCTCCCGGCACGAGCAAGTACGCAAACGCCCGGTGCTTGTACCGGCCGACCCGGCCCCGGATCTGGTACAACTCGGCCAACCCGAACCGGTCCGCCCGGTCGATGATGATGGTATTCGCGTTGGGGATATCCAATCCGGAACCGATAATGGTCGTACAGACCAGCACGTCGATCTCACCACGGATGAACGATGACATGATCTGCTCGAGTTGCCGCTCGGGCATCTGGCCGTGAGCGACCGTCACCCGCGCCTCTGGGACGAGCTTGTGAACGAGGTTGGCCACCGGCAGAATCGTTTGCACGCGGTTGTGCAGAAAAAATACCTGCCCTTCTCGGGCCAGCTCGCGCCGGATAGCTTCTTGGACCAGCGTCTCGTCAAACGTTTCGATGCACGTGTGGATTGGGAGCCGGTCGTTCGGCGCCGTGTTGATGATGCTCATGTCGCGAATGCCCATCAGCGAGAAATGGAGCGTCCGCGGAATAGGCGTGGCCGACATCGTCAGCACGTCAACGTGCGTCCGAAGGTGTTTCAGCTTCTCCTTCTGCCCGACCCCAAACCGCTGTTCCTCGTCGATAATGACCAGGCCCAAGTTCTTGAATTGCACATCCTTTGAAATCAGGCGGTGTGTGCCGATGATAACGTCGACTTCGCCCGCTTTGATACCTTCAATGCCGGCCTTTACCTGTTTTGGCGAACGAAACCGGCTCAACACCTCGATGCGGACCGGGTAGTCGGCCAGTCGTTCGGTGAACGTGACGTAATGCTGCTGCGCAAGCACCGTTGTCGGCACCAACACGGCCACCTGACGCCCGTCCATCACGGCTTTGAACGTCGCCCGCAGGGCAACTTCCGTTTTGCCAAACCCGACGTCGCCGCAGATCAGCCGGTCCATGGGCCTGGGCGACTCCATGTCGGCCTTGGTTTCGATGATCGCCCGGGCTTGATCCGGCGTCTCTTCGTACTCGAATGCGTCCTCGAACTCGAACTGCCACGGCGTATCGGGGCTGAAGGCATGCCCCCGCTGCGACTCACGCGCCGCGTACAGTTTCACCAGATCCTCGGTCATGTCGCGCAGGACCTTCTTCACGCGTTTCTTCGTGCGTGTCCAAGTTGCCCCACCCAGCCGGTCGACCTTGGGCACGCCACCCTCACCCGCCACATATTTCTGGACCTGATCGATCTGCGTAACCGGCACGTAGAGCGTGTCGCCGCCCGAATACCGGATGGCAAGGAAATCGCCACCCTTGCCCGCAAACCTCCGCAGCCCTTCGTAACGGCCGATGCCGTGAACATCGTGCACGATATAATCGCCCGTCTTCAGGTCGCTGAACGTGGTAATCGCCGCGCCCGCTTCAAACCGCCGCCGCACCCGCCGTACGTAGTGGCGCCCAAAGATCTCCCGCTCACTGAAGACGACTAGACTGTCTTCACGCGACAAAAAGCCGGCAGAGAGCTGGCCGATCTCGAGCCGGAGGTCAAACGGACCCTCACCAGGCTTGTAACCCTGTTCCTCGAGGAGTTCGTGGAGCCGGCGCCGCTCGCCCGCGTTGTTGCAGATGATTACTACGGAAAACCGTTCCGCGTCCCACGCGTGGAGTTGCGACCAAAAACTCGGCAGGTCTCCTGTCCACCCTGAAACCGGCTGCATCGCCACGTTCACCCGCGGCACGTTCTCCGTGCGCTGGTAAGGCAGTTGCGCCACGCTGATACGCCGGAACCTCGCCAACTCGCCGCGCGCCTTCTCCCAAGACAGGCAGAAAGCGTTGCCAGCCAACTGGTTAGACAGCGTATGCGCTTCCTCCACCACGGCCAGCGGCTCATCTATCACCACCACCGTGTCCGCCGGGAAATACTCCGTAATCGCCGCCAGCGCTCCTTTTTCACCCGACTGCCTCCGTAGCAATTCCTTCTCCGACCGCGGCAGGATGTCTACTGACTCGGCCTGGTCAATACTTCGCTGGGTTTCCGGTTCAAACCGCCGGATAGACTCGATTTCGTCACCGAAAAACTCGAGCCGGTACGGGAATTCTGCCGAAATAGGAAAAATGTCAAAAATGCCGCCACGGACACTCATCTCACCACGCTGCTCGACCATCAGTTCCCGCTTGTATCCCATTGATATCAAACGGTTTATGAGACCCTCCAAGTCGTATTCCTGGCCAACCTCCAGCGTCAGGCTCTGCTCTTTCAGCTGGTCCTGCCGGACCACGTATTGAAGCAGCGCACGCACCGAAATGACAACATGGAGCGGCTTACCCGCCCGAGTAGCCGCGTCGAGCCGCTTCAGCGTCTCCATCCGTTCCGCCACGATGTCGTCGGCAGGGTCCATAACGTCGGTCGGCAGGACTTCCCATGCAGGAAACAGGGCGCAACGTTCCGGTCCGACAAAGGTGTTCAGGTCCTCAAAGACGTTTTCGGCCTCGATCCGGCTCGGCGTCAAGACCAGCAGGGGCGCGCCAAGTTCGTCCGCCACTTGGACGGTGATGGCGGCTTTTCCGCCGCCCCAGGTTCCGACGACCTCGACAGGGGTCGGCGCCTCAGCCGCCAAAACCGATGTAACCTGTTTCGTGGCAGCAAGTTGTGAAAGTTTCACGGCCATAGCCGTATCCTCAAAAAGAGTATGGGCCTCCCTCACAAGCGATATTTTCGAACAAGGTAGTCTAAACCGCTTATGAAGGAGACGCTATCTTAACCTGTAGTCTTAAACCTCAAAAACGCAATAGGAATTCAAGAGTCAGGAGCCAGAACCCAGAATCACCCGGACTTGAGACCTCATTCTGACTCCTGATCTTTTGAATGAAAAGCGGGCCACGCAACGCGTGGCCCGCTCAAAATTCCTCTCGACCTGGCTTAACGTGAATAGAACCCGATCACGGCCGCCGTATCCGGATGGAACGGGATCGTCTCGAGGTTTGGCGCGGCCGTCATCCGGCCTTCAAATGCCTCCGGGGCTCGCTCGAGATATTCGGGCATGACGGCGGGCGGGTTCTTAACGGCTTCGATGATGTTCGGCACCTTGCGGCTGGATTCGCGCACCGATACGACCATCCCCGGCTCGACCTCGAACGAAGGCCGGTCCACTTTCTTGCCATTAACGAGGATGTGGCCGTGGACAACGAGCTGGCGGGCCGCCGAGATTGTTCTGGCCAAGCCGAGCCGGTACACCACGCAATCAATCCGCGACTCGAGCAACATCAGCAGGTTTGTGCCCGTAACCCCGCCCATCCGCTGCGCCCGCTCGAACGTCTTGCGCATCTGCCGCTCGAGCAGCCCGTAGTGCGTCCGGATCCGCTGCTTCTCGAGAAGCTGCATCCCGTACACGGACAACTTGCGCCGAACCGTCTGGCCGTGCTGACCCGGGCCGTACGGCCGCTTGACCGATGGGCATTTCGTGCTGCCCCACATGCACGACCCAAGACGACGACATAGCTTGTGTTTGGCTCCCATGTACTTGCTCATAAAAACGTAATTTCCCTTTATCGAATTCTTGAATTATCCGCTGCCGTGACCGTCTTGACAAGATACACTCACAGGGCTATTGAGCTTACCGCATTTCCGCGATTAATGTCAAATCAGCACCAGCGCAAACGTGCCCGGCGCGCACTGCCAACGCCACCGGCGGAAGCAGCGTCCCTCAAATTATACCGCCAACGTGGAAGCGGCGGCCCCACCGCTTCAACCTATCCGCGGTCTTAACACGCGTTATTCAAACCGCTACGCGTCTCAACCTCCAAAGCATCCCGGCGGCGGCTCGTCTTCTTCGGCAAATGGCTGCCATAGGGCGATATATCCGGATACCTTGTCCCCTGCCGTCGTGAAGAATCCCCCAACGTAGAGGTTGCCCCACCTGTTCACCGCAAGGGCCATGACCTCGTTGTTCATCCCCGTCCCGAGGGTAGACCATGCCGTGCCGTCCCATTTGGCTATGGAGTTGGCCGCCATACCGCCCGCCGTCGTGAAATTGCCTCCGGCGTAGACGTTGCCCGAACCGTCCACCGCAAGGTCTTCGACGTGGTCACTCATCCCCGTCCCGAGGGCGGACCACGCCGCCCCGTCCCATTTGGCTATGCGGTTGGCCGCCACGCCGCCCGCCATCGTGAACCCCCCCCCGGCGTAGACGTTGCCCGAACCGTCCACCGCAAGGGCAGCGACCCAGTTGTTCATTCCTGTCCCGAGGACCGACCACGCCGTCCCGTCCCATTTGGCTATGCAGTTGGCCGCCACGCCGCCCGCCGTCGTGAAGCCTCCCCCCGCGTAGAGGTTGCCCGAACCGTCCACCGCCAGGGCATTGACCCAGTCGTTAATTCCCGTCCCGAGGGCGGACCACGCCGCCCCGTTCCATTTGGCAATGTGATTGACAGTAACGCCGCCCGCCGTCGTGAAGCCTCCCCCGGCGTACACGTTGCCCGAACTGTCCATCGCAAGGGTAACGACAGAGTCGTCCATGCCCGTCCCGAGGGGGGACCACGCCGCCCCGTCCCATTTGGCTATGCAGTTGGCCGCCACGCCGCCCGCGACCGTGAACCTTCCCCCGGCGTACACGTTGCCCGAACCATCCACCGCAAGGGCAGCGAGAAGGGGCCACGGGTAGCCACCTCCCATGCCCGTCCCGAGGGCGGACCAGGCCGCCCCGTCCCATTTGGCTATGTAGTTGGCCGGCACGCTCCCGCCCGCCGTCGTGAACACTCCCCCGGCATAGACGTTGCCCGAACCGCCCATTGCAAAGGCAAAGACAGCGTCGTCCATACCCGCACCGTCGAACTGATCGGACCAGTAGACGTCGTTGGGGTCGCTTTTTGGTTCAACCTGCGCCCCTGCCCCGCCTGCCGCGGCCATCAATACCAGCCAAACCCCCACCACTGCAACGTGCGCGCATCGCTTCATAGTGCAACCTCCTTCCTTGTGTTGGTCTCTGCAGGCTTCTTATTCACTGGAAGAGGATTAACTGGGCCCTCTCCGCGGCCCACCATTAAATCGCCAGGACAACTGCGCACATTCTTATGACATGCTTAAACCCGGCGGCCCACCTGATACTACTCCGTACCGCCGGCAGAAACAACTAATCTATCTATATAGAATAAGGTTGTAGATGAAACGTTGCCCCGAGCCGCCGCGGGTGCGGCTGGAATCCCAAGCGTAATGGGTGGGTTTTCGGCCAGCCGCTACGCGTCTCAACCTCCAAAGCATCCCGGCGGCGGCTCGTCTTCTTCGGCAAATGGCTGCCATAGGGCGATATATCCGGATACCTTGTCCCCTGCCGTCGTGAAGAATCCCCCAACGTAGAGGTTGCCCCACCTGTTCACCGCAAGGGCATAGACAATGTTGTTCATCCCCGTTCCGAGGCCCGACCACGCCATCCCGTCCCATTTGGCTATATGATTCACAATAACGCCGCCCGCCGTCGTGAAGTCTCCCCCGGCGTAGACGTTGTCCGAACCGTCCACTGCAACGGCCCAGACCACGTCGTCCATACCGTTCCCGAGGGCCCACCACGCCGCCCCGTCCCATTTGGCTATGCGGTTGGCCGCCACGCCGCCCGCCGTCGTGAACTTGCCTGCGGCGTAGAGGTTGCCCGAACCGTCCAATGCAACGGCGAAGACCTGGTCGTCCATGCCTGTCCCTAGGGCTGACCACGCTGTTCCGTCCCATTTGGCAACGTTGTTGGTTGCGACGCCGCCCGCCGTTGCGAACCATCCCCCGGCGTAGACGTTGTCCAGACCGTCTATCGCAAGGGCAAACACCGAGTTGCTGGTCCCTGTCCCGAGAGCCGACCACGCCGTTCCGTCCCATTTCGCTATATGATTGACAGCAACGCCGCCCATCGTCGTGAAATCCCCCCCGGCGTAGAGGTTGCCCGAACCGTCCAATGCAAGGGTCCAGACCGTGCTGCCCGTCCCTGTCCCAAGGGCCGACCACGCCGCCCCGTTCCATTTGGCTATGCGGTTGGCCGCCACGCCGCCCGCCGTCGTGAAATCCCCCCCGGCGTAGACATTGCCCGAACCATCCACCGCAAGGGCGAAGACATACGGGTAGCTGGCCCCCATGCCGGTTCCGAGAGCCGACCACGCCGCCCCGTTCCATTTGGCTATGTAGTTGGGCGGCACGCCCCCGCCCGCCGTCGTGAAGGCTCCCCCGGCGTACACGTTGCCCGAACCGTCCACCGCAAGGGCAGAGACATTGTCGTCCATGCCCGCAACGTCGAACTGATCGGACCAATAGACGTCGTTCGGGTCGTTTTTTGGTTCCATGCCTGTCCCAGCCACACCTGCCGCGGCCATCAATACCAGCCAAATCCCCACCACTACAATACGCGTGAACTTCTTCATGAATACAACCTCCCTCTTTGTGCTACTGCCTGCCGACTGGTTCCTGAAACGAATTCTACGGACCCACTGCGACTTGCGGAAGACTCGAAGTTCATCTTCCCATGCTTCATACGCCTGCGGCCTCAGGCGGCTAAGAAGCTGCATTCAGAATCTTTGTTCGCCACCTTAAGCCGCGGCCATAAGCCGCCATCTACGCGTGGTGCGCAGATGTCGCGAACAAAGATTCTGAATATAATGACGGCCTGGATACTACTTCATATTTACTACAAAAAGACAACGAATTCATACGCACCAGTGAGCGGCGGACGAGCCTATTATGCTGACTGCGCGGCGCGAGTTGAAACAGCGGCCCGGCATCGTTGACCAACGGGTGCGTGACCGCCCTCCGCTACCGCCGCGTATCGAGAGGGAATCCCGTTGAACCCGGAACATTGACCGGTTTATGTCGCTCGTTCCACTTCGACGGCGTATACGTGCGTGGTTCCCCCCACATCCGACTGAAAGACGACCCATTTGCCGTCCGGCGTGAAATGCGTGTTGGGTTCAGGACCTGTCTTCCAGGAATGGCCCGCCATGCTGCACAGTTTTCGAACGTGCAACTCGCCGTCTTCGATCGTGTACAGGAAAATCCATTTTCCTGACGGGCAAACGCGAAAAGTCCCTCCTTCGCCATCGCCGCAGAACAGGGTCTGGTACGGGGAGATATTGAAGTGGCGCGACGCGTAGCGCATTGGGTAATGATACCGTTTGAGATCCAATGTTTGTACGTCGACAGAGACCAAATAGAACCGCGGATACGTCAGGATTTCCAGAAATGGCGCGACACGCGCCAACGGACTCGGCGCCTGGAAGTCACACCAAATCTTGGTTCCATCGGGCGCCCAGAATTCGTGGGTCTGGAGTTCTCGCGGGTATTTCTTGTTGTGGAGCTTGCGCAGGCCGGAGCCGTCCGAGCGGATCATCCACATCCGATCGAGCTCGCGCCCCGGCCCTTCCCGGCAGAACTCAACGAGGGTCGGATCGGTCGGCGAGAACTGGACATGTCCCAACCACTCGTTCTCATGGTAGAACTCGTTGATTTTCCCGCTTTGAATGTCGATTGTGTAAATCGCGTTGGGAAGTTTTGCTTCCCAGATCGCGCGAATCCACTGTTTTCGCGGCATGTTCGATTGGTAGAACTTCTCCTCGCCGAGACAGTAACAGCCCGTCAGCATGGTTTCGTCCGCGTTAAGCGAAAGACCCCGGCCCCACGTGTAGTGATGCGGCACTTTGGCGATTTCGCGCGTCTCGAGTGTGTCCAAGTGCGTCGAGTACACGCTATCCCCGCTCATGTAGAACAGTTGCCGGCTTTTGGGGGCGACCACCTCGAATCCCGTGTTGCTGGTTGTGATTTGACGAACTTCGAAGGTTTTCAGGTCAACTGTGAAAGCACAGCGGCCCTTGTCGGTCGAACCCATAAAAACCATCTTGTCGCCAGACTCGGGAAACGGGTTCTGATGAAAATAGAATACCTCGTTTGCCCCCTCGCGCCGCGACAGACGGATCACCTTGTGGTGGGTGCTCGTGTCAATCCATTCGGTTCCGCCGCCGGATTTCGGAGGCCACGCATTAGGAGCGGAAGTGGAACCGCAACCGGCCGCAAAAACGAGGGCAACAAAAAACACAAAAATCCTGGCCATGGTTTCAACCTCAATCGTTGCAAGGGGTCAGTTAACCACCCTCTGACCCGCTCAACCTCCAAAGCATCCCACCGGGGGCTCATCGTCGTCGGGCTCGCCTTCACCTTCGCCGAACGGCTGCCATGATGCAACACGTGCGCACGCCACGCCGCCTGCCCATGTGAATCCGCCGCCAGCATAGCCCGCCTCCGTTTGATACCGCGGATGCACACTACCATGAAAAGGGTAAACGATGTGTTGGCACTTGTCACGTAGCCACTATGGAAGTAACTAATCCGTCTATATTCACCACGGTTGTGCATCGGGCAGAACTTAGCCCGGGATCGCCGCTGGCGAGGCTGGAATCTGGGGAATGGTTGGCCGCTCCCTGTATCGGCCATGGCAGCTAAAAAGTAAAACCCGCGGGGCGGCCGAATTGGACCCGCCCCGCGGGCGTGATCAGATTCCCATCAACCTGCGTCGAGCTTGGCTATGATCGGTTCGTGAGCAGTTGGCGCCAGTCGCCTGCGGATTATCCGCCGAGCAACTGCAGCGCCGTCTGCGGGATGATATTGGCCTGGGCGAGCACCGACGTGCCCGCGCTGACCAGGATCTGGTTACGCGTGAACGAGATCGTTTCTTTGGCGATATCGGCGTCGCGGATGACGCTCTCGGACGCGCTCGAATTTTCTTCCTGGATGGCCAGGGTCCGGATCGTGAACTCGAGCCGGTTTTGCATGGCGCCGAACAGGCTTCGCAGCGAGCTCACCGACTTCAGCGCGTTGTCTACCGTGCTGATGGCGGAGACGGCGCCGTCGTACGTGGAGACCTGCAGCGTGCTGACGCCGATATCGTTCGTCTTGGCCCCCGCCACGGCGATAAGCAGCGTCTGGCTCGTTTGCGCTCCGGCCTGCAGCGTGATGGTTTGCGCCGCGCTTAGCACCCGGATCCCGTTGAACTCCGTATCGAGCGCGATGTCGTCGATTTGTTCGAGTAATTGGACGACTTCCGCGTTGAGCGCGGCCCGGTTCGAGTCGCTTTGCGTGCCGTTCGCCGCCTGGATGGCGAGTTCGCGGATACGCTGCAGCGCGTTGGTCGTTTCGGCGAGCGCGCCTTCGGCCGTCTGAACGAGGCTGATACCGTCTTGAGAGTTCCGCTGGGCGACGATGGTGCCTCGAACCTGCGACCGCAACGCCTCGGCTATTGCCAGCCCCGCCGCGTCGTCCGCCGCTCGGTTAATACGCAGACCGCTGGACAGGCGTTCGAGGCTTTTATTAAGGTCCAGGGTGCTTGCCCGCAAGATCCGGCTGGTGTTGATCGCGGCCACATTGGTGTTGATTCTCAAACCCATGATGTTTCCTCCGTGATGGCGCGCGCTGAGCGCGCGCATGTACCTTTGCATCCGTGCATCGGTTTGTGCAGCCCCGGCGGTAGCAAGATCCGGGGCCGCATTTCAGGTATCGGCAGGCTGGCCGGGATCTTTAGAATTTTTGTTCGCGACATCTGTGCAAGACGCGCAGATCTTGCCGGAGGGTCGCGAACAAAAATTCTGAATGCGGCTTCTTAGCCGCCTTAGCAATTGTGGCAATGCAAAGCCAAAAGGATTAAAGTATGGGCCGCGTGCGGCCTTGGCCGGAAACGTCGTCCCGGGGGGCGACCGGCCGTGCCGCCGCCAAACTGGACTGGCGTAAGGAGAGCCGTTGTATGGCCAGAACCGTCACTTTTACCGTTGTCCCTAAACTGCCGCCCCGACTCCAACCCCTCATGGACATCGTCAACAACATCTGGTGGTGCTGGGACCCCGGCGCCGTCGGTCTTTTCTTCCGAATCGACCGCGACCTGTGGACCGAGACCAACCAGAACCCCAGACAGTTGCTCGGAACCGTCAGCCAGGCGCGGCTCGAAGTCCTTGCAAAAGACGACAGCTTCCTCAACCACATGGACGACGTGGTCCGCCGGATGAAGATGTACATGGAATCCGGCACGTGGCGCGAGAAAAATCCCAGCGCGCCCGATGGGTTCGGCGTGGCGTATTTGTCGGCCGAATTTGGGCTTCATGAATCGATTTCGATCTATTCCGGTGGGCTGGGGGTTCTTGCGGGCGATCATCTCAAATCTTCGAGCGACCTCGGCCTGCCGCTCGTAGGGATCGGACTGCTGTACCGGGAAGGCTATTTCCACCAGTACCTCAACGCCGACGGCTGGCAGCAGGAACTCTACCCGCAGAACGATTTCTACAACATGATGATCGACGTGGTCCACGACGACCAGGGCAACCAGGTCATTATTGACGTGGAATACCCCGAGCGCGTGGTCAAAGCGCGAGTCTGGTGGTGCCAGGTCGGCCGGGTTCCCTTATACCTGCTGGACTGCGACATCGACGAGAACGTGCCCGAAGACCGCGAGATTACCGCGCGCCTGTATCAGGGCGACCGGGACATGCGCATCCGCCAGGAAATCATGCTCGGTGTCGGCGGCGTGAAAATCATGCGCACCCTGAAGCTCAAGCCGACAACCTATCACATGAACGAGGGCCACTCGGCGTTCATGACGCTGCAGCGTGCCAAAGAACTCGTGGCCAGGGAAGGGTTGAGTTTTTGGCAGGCGGCGGACGCGGTGAGGGCCGGTAGCGTGTTTACCACGCACACGCCGGTGCCCGCCGGAAACGACATGTTCCTGCCCGAAATGATCACCCGCTATTTCACAAAGTACTGCAGCGAAGTTGGCATCACCCTTGATCAACTCCTGGCGCTGGGCCGGCAGAACCCGTTTGACGGCCGCGAGCCGTTCTGCATGACGGTGCTGGCCCTCAAGCTGTCCTCGTTCGCCAACGGGGTCAGCAAACTGCACGGGGAAGTGGCCCGGGCCATGTGGGAGCGCACCTGGGACGGCGTGCCGATTCACGAGATCCCCGTCACCTCCATCACCAACGGAATCCATATCCCGTTCTGGATTTCGCACGACCTTGCGGGGCTCTACGACAGATATATCGGCCCAGAGTGGGCCTCCAACCCCGAAGATCAGAGCGTTTGGCAACGGATCGACGATGTGCCCGACGCGGAGTTGTGGCGAACCCACGAGCGCCGCAGGGAGCGGCTGGTGGATTTTGCCCGGCGCCGGCTGGTGGCGCAGTTGCAGCACCGGGGCGCCCCGCTGGCCGAGGTAAGGCTCGCCAACGAGGCGCTCGATCCCGAAGTCCTCACGATCGGCTTTGCCCGGCGGTTCGCCACCTACAAACGCGCCACGCTGTTCCTGATGGATCCCGACCGGCTTGCAAAAATCCTGCTCAACGAGAAGATGTCCGTCCAGTTCATCATCGCCGGAAAAGCCCATCCCCAGGACACCCAGGCCAAAGAATTGATCCGCCGGATGATCCATTATGCGCGCCAGCCCGAGCTTCGCAACCGGATCGTCTTCATCGAAGACTACGACCTCAACGTCGCCCGCTACATGGTGCAGGGCGTCGATTGCTGGCTCAACACGCCACGAAGACCCATGGAAGCCAGCGGCACCAGCGGCATGAAAGCCGCATCCAACGGCGCCCTCAACATCAGCGTCGTCGACGGGTGGTGGGGCGAAGCCGAGATCCCCGGTGAAAACGGGTGGAGCATCGGGCGCGGCGAGTCCTATACCGACCCCAGCGAGCAAGACCAGGTCGAGAGCGAGGCCCTGTACGAGATCCTCGAGAAGGAAGTCGTGCCCCTGTTCTACGACAGAGGCCGCGACGGCCTGCCCCGCGACTGGATCCGTATGATGAAAACCGCTATTCGAACCATCTGTCCCGTCTTCAACACCAACCGGATGGTGCAAGAATACGCCAACCGATTCTACATCCCCGCCGCGATACGCAGAGCAACGCTGCGCGCCGACGACCGCAAGAGATCCAAGGAACTCACCGAGTGGAAACTGCGCGTACAGAGCATCTGGAACAAGGTCCGCTTTACCAACGTCGAGTCGGGCCAGACCGAAAAGCTCCCCTTCGGCTCGATCCTCGAGGTCACCGCGGACCTGTATCTTGACGCGCTCAAACCCGATGACGTCGACGCCGAAATCTACTACGGCGACCTCGACTCGCTTGACCGCATTCCAAAAGGCAAAACCGTCCCCATGGAATGCATCCAGACGCTCGAAAAAAACGTATACCGGTTCCGCGGCGGCGTTCCCTGCCTCAAGACAGGCCAACAAGGCCTCATGGTCAGAGCCATCCCCAGCCACCGAGACCTGGCCGCCAAGCACGAAATGGCCCTGATCACGTGGGCCTAAATGCTGGGTATATGTGCAGTAAATGGTAACAGGGCGGACCCACAAGCCTCACCTCACCTCAAAACGATCCGCAGTCACCCAAACCATACCGTTCTCGGCGGAAAGGCTTCCACTATGTCATCCGCACATCCTTCTTGATTATGGCTCAGAGCCTGGTTAACTGACCTTATGCGCTTACGAAAAGAAGCGGAGCCCACCGTCGTGGCGGGCTCCGCTGTCGAGACTTTGCTGCACGTTATGGGGTCGGTGGCACCTCGACTTTGCCTTCACCGCCCGGGTATCTGGTGAACACGCCCAGCCGGTTCGCCATCGTTGCCGACACTTCGAAGCCTATTCCCGGCACTGGCTCTTGGACCACCGGCAACTTGGCCACGCCTCCCTCAACCACGCCCCGCGCGATGGGGAGTGGGTCGCCGCCCTCGGGAGCCTTCTGGAGGACGGTGATGAGGGCCCCTTCCTCCGGATAGACCACGTGGATTTGCCAAAGCTCGGGCCGCCACTGCGGTATCTCGTGCAACTCCGGCAATCTCGGGAGCAGGTACGGGTAACCGGTCCAGATCTCGAGGGTGGGGTCACCGAATACGTGCCACAGCCGCAGCTCGTTTTGCGCGGTGCCTGCGTCGATGTATGTGGTGCCGATCTGGGTCCACATGTACAGCTTGCCGTGGTTGAGAATGTCGCCCAGACGCCGTAGAGACGTAGCCGGGCCGTACGCAGGGACCGCGTCGGGGAAGATCGCGTCGATGAACCCCTTCAGCAGAGCCGTGTTGGCCCAGCTCGGGCTGTTGCGGGTATCCCCAAGGATACCGATCGCGCCGTTGGGATCGAGCAGCAGCCGCTCGGCGAAGTAGCGGCCCGTCGTGGTCGTGCCGTACACGCCGGGGGCCGTCTCGTTGTCGAACAGCCCGCTGGCGCAGTTCACGCTAAACACCACGGGCCGGTAGGCGCCGCTGCTCAGGCTGACGAAGTCGCCCCAATCAAACGGCGGGTGACTCCATCCGTCTTGCCAGCCGTGGTCCCGGTGGATGAACAGGAAACGATGGTCGTTCCACGCGTTGACAATATCCGCGTTGCTGCCGTTCCAGGGATAGCCGCTGCCCAGCCCCAGGTCCGTCGGCAACAAGGTCCCGTCGTAATAGCGCTCCGGCGTACACGCCCCGGTCTTCTGGTAGATCCGGTCCACGGTCTTGCCGTACATCATCATCGCGTTCCTCGAGAACTCGGACACCTCGGTGAAAGTGCGCTCGGCACGGCCCGTGGGCAGGCCGCTCCGGCAGCCCTGGAACTGCGAGGCGATCGCCGCCTGGCTGTAGAAACCCGTGTCCCCGGTGGGCGGGGTGTCCTCATAAGCGATGATGTTGGCCACCACGGTAGCCGCCTCCGCCGCCGTGTCGACCGGGATGCGCCCAACGGCGAAATCCGCACAGTTGTCGACGCCTGGCGTGCCCAGTATCGCATACGTCCAGTCGGTGCCGATCGTGCTCGTGGTCGAGTCGAACGGCGCGATGAACTCCGCGTCGCCGAACAGCAGGATGTACGACGGGCGCACGAACACGGAGTAGTAGTGGTTGTGGATCCACGTGTCGATCTCCGTGTTGCTCTCCCGCCCCGTCATGCCTGAACCCGTGCCGCACTGCACCACCCTGGTCGAGATACCCTTCGAGACTTTCCATGTCGCCAGGTCGTTGGCTGCCGCCAGGAAATCCGGGTGGGTCATGATCAGCAGCTCTTCCCCGAGGAGCACCGGCACGTACTCGATCGCCGCAACGTAGCGCGGGACGCTCGCCTTGTTGAGCACGGCCGACGCGTAGACGTTGCGCGCATCCTCGAAGGCGTGGTCCGAGGCTTCCGTGATGAAGGCCCCTTTCCCGTCGACAAAGTCCACGTCCACGTCATGGTCTGCGAACAGCCGCAGTTCGTCGGTCGCGGGGTTGTATTGGCCGCCAGCCAACTCCACCAGCACCATCCGCACATCCCGAACGTCGCCCAGCTCGGTCAGCTTGATCAGCTCGTTGTCCGGCGGATACCAGGCATCCTCGGCATACACGTCCTCGTTGATCACAAACGGCGGGTCGCCAAAGACCTCATCCGAGGGCGGATCCGAGGGCAACTGCTGGTCAACCGGCTCTTCTTGGTACGGGTACAGGTTCATGAAGATGGACTCCACCGCCTGCTTGGCGGCCTGCTCCTGAACCACGACTTCCGCGCCGATAGGAACCGCCAGCAGTCGCCGGAAAATGGGCACACCCGGCATGCCCGGAATCCCCACTTTCGCATCAGCTCCAGGGATCAGAACCTGCGAGAATCGGCCATGTTCGCCGTCGTCGGCTGTCAGTAGCATCGGTTCGCCAAGCTCGGCCATGGCCGCGACCATCGTGTTGTCCTCCTCCAAAACCTCCGCCTCGGCGACCATTCCCACGCGCTCCTGCCCCGGGCACAGGTCCTTCGTCGCCAGGCCCGCCAGCATGTTGTAGCGCACCATGCGGCTACGGTTGTACAGGTCCTCCGTAGCCTCGACGGTGGCGTTGTTCTTCGCCACCAGTCCCGCCTGCCGGTACTCCTGGAGTTTGCCCAGAACACCGATATCCCCGATAATGCCGGCGGCCGCCCCGCAGTCATCACCAGCGCGGTAAAGCAACTCCGACTCCATCAAGAGGTCCATCAACTCGGTGCGCTGGCCCTCGTCTAGCGCCTCATCGGGCACGTCGGCGATCACCTTCTGCAGGCCGTCGAACTCCTCCAGAATGTCAGCGGCCGCGGTGACTGCCGTGGGCAGTGCATTCACCGTGGCGGAAGAGGAATAGTTGGGAACTTCGTCATAAGCGAAGGCCGCATAGTAGTACGTCGTTCCATTATCGAGGCCCGTGTCCAGAACCGATTGACCCACCCCCTGATATACATTGTCGCCTTGATTCGAGGTGGCGGGATAGGCGGTCGTGGACCGCTGCACGCGCACGCCCGCAAAGTCGCCGTCAGCAGGGTTTGTCCAATTGAGTTCGACTTGGGCGTCGCCCGAAACGGCCGTAAGGCCCGTGGGCATGCCGGGAGGCGTTGTATCCTGTGGGCAGCCCGTAAACACAGCCGTCACTAAGACCAGACTTAACGCCAGAAACACGGAAACGACAGGCGCAGACTTCGTTATGGGACTTCGGCTTCCTCTCTCCATTGCGCGCTTCCTCCTTAAGTTGTGGAACACACCTGTTTTTACTTCGGGGCTTCCAATTGTGAATGAATCTGACTTTTGAGCGTGCTGTTTGCACGGAGAAGAAAACCCGCCCTTTCCTGCGGATCCACCACTTCCCGCACATTGCGCCAATGACTGTTACGGCAAACGCCACCGCCACTCAGCATCTGAAACCGTTCCTTCTGGCACGGCTCAAGCCGTGAGCAGGAATCTCCGCCTTTCCTATCATTACTCCCGTGTCTGCGTTTCCTGTGCAGACCCAAAGACTGAAGATCCCAAACTACCCCAGAATGTCCCGTATCGCGTGACCGGTGGACACCTTTCACCCTACCACGGCGTCCGCCGACAGTCAACGGCGCTTACGGAAACAAATGGCGCAATCAAAATGTTCCGCGCTGACCACCAAACAACTAAGATTTATGCTGAAAATGTACACGGGGTTCATGGCCTGGCTTTTGAGCAGAACGGGCTCCGAAAGGCGGGGATGGAAAAGGCGGTCGTTATGCCACTCGCGAAATAGAAGGTCGAGCCTTGGCTTGGGGTGGATTCGGCCTGATACTCGATCAAGCTTTTTGTGCAAAGATGGTACCGGGGAAGGGGGTTGAACCCTTGACCTCTGGATCCACAATCCAGCGCTCTGACCAACTGAGCTACCCCGGCACAGAGGATCCTTTAAAGTATAGACAGTTGGGGCGGCTCAACGCAAGCACTCTAAAACCCACTAAAATGACATGCTCCCTGGCCGCAGGGCGTACCAAGGCGATTTTTCACCCGTGCCAGCCCCGTATCACTTCCTGAAGATGTCGGCATCGAGCGTGCCGTAGGCCGTGAAACTCCGTCTCATGGTGAGCCGGATGGCCAGCGCAACGGTCAGCGCCGTGCCCGAGAATATGGCTATCATGATGGCGATCTGGTACTTAATGGCGGTTAAGGGGTCCGCCCCGGCCAGGATAACGCCTGTCATCATGCCGGGCAGGGCGACGATGCCGATGGTCGCCATGGTGGCGACCGCCGGCCCAAGTGCGGCGTGAGCGGCATTGCGCATGTATGGGCGGGTGGCTTCGCCCAGCCGTGCGCCCTGGGCGAGCGCGTGCAGGAACGCTTTTTCGTTATGGCGGATCGCCTCATAAAAGCTTCGGATGCCGATAATGTCGGCGCGCAGGCAGTTGCCCAGGATCATCCCGCCAATCGGGATCGCGAACTGCGCTTCGAGCGGGAACGGGCGCCGCAGAATTACGCCCATAAAAAACAGCAGCGGCACCGCCGCGCCCGCAAGCAGCGCCACAAACAGCGGAGCCGCAAACCGCCTTATGCGCAGCCCCGCACCACGAACCACCGAAACATCGGCCACCGCGATCATCACCAGCAGCCAAAGCGCATTCAGCCACCACCAGTCCAGCCGGAACACCACCTCCAGATACAGCCCCACAAACACCAACTGCACCGTCATCCGGACCACCGACTGCACTGTCTCACCCAGCATCGGTACCCGGTACCAAAGGATGATCGCCAGCGGAAACAGCAGCAGCCCATACGCCAGGGCGAGGTTGAGGTTCCCGATCTCGACCGTCTCACGCATTGGATGAGCCTCCGGCGGCAATGTCGATGATGCGATCATTGAAGCTTTCCGTGCCATGGGAAACGGACATCACCGTCAGATCATCCCGCGGCCGGAAATACTCCAGCACAGCCCCCTGTGCGGCGCGATCGAGTGCGGAGGCGACTTCATCGAGCAGAAAGATCCTCCGGTCCAGCAGGATCGATGAGATCAGGGCCACGCGCTGCTTCTCCCCGCCGGAGAGTTCCGTGACCGGCTGGTTGATCAGGTCCCGGGTGAGCATGAAACGCTCGAAAAGTTCCGGTGTCCAATCCAGGTTTTTTCGCAAAGCCCGGTTTGTCCGGTAGTGAAACGGCCGCTCGAGGATCTCCATCACGGTTCCCGGGCCCAGGTCGGGTTCCTGCGCCACGTAAGCCAGCTTCCCCCGCAACGACCAGACCGATTCGTCCGTAAGCCGCTTCCCGTCGATGAAGACCGCCCCCTCGTCAGGCACGGTAAACCCCAGGATGCACCGCAAAATGGACGTCTTGCCCGATCCCGACCGGCCGGTGAGGGTGATTTTCTGGCCGGGGCTGACGTCGAGCGAAAACCGGTGCAGGATTGTCTTGCCGCCAAACCGCAGCGTGATCCTCTCCAGACGAACGGCGGGTGGATGATCGGTCTCGGTCATTTTAGCGTGGCCAGGTAGTTTCCGAGGCCTATCACGAGGGTCGACGCGACCAGCACAAGAATGCCGGTGAACACGATGCGGTGGACCATCCTGCTCACGCCGCGCCACTCGAGGAAATAAAGGCCCCACAGGTTGCTGAACACGATGATAAACGCCATATGGATAGCCCAGCTCGAGAAGTCATAGCGGCCCATCTGTGTCGTGCCCATCCCGTAGAACAAAAACTGCATGTACCAGATGGTTCCGGCCAGTGCCGAGAACAAATAGTTGGCCGCAAGCGGCCCCGCGCCCGCGCCCGGGCTCCGCAAATAATCTCCGGCTGACTTGTTCCGGACGTTCAGGAAAGCGCACCAGATGAAGTTGGTCGTAAACCCGCCCGCCATCACCACTATGTAAATGGGCGAGGTACTCCATATGGCCGATGTGCCGTGCTTCACCGCCAGCTCCGCCAGCGGTTTCCCCGCGCTTATGCCGAACGCCATGCACGCGCTCATGATGCCGGCAAAAATCGCCACCCACACCCCTTTGACAAAGCTGAACTCGCGGATCGACGCACGTTTCTGCTCAGGCGACAGTTCGCGCTCCTTCATCCAACCGGCGCGCCCGCACAGCGCGATCCCGGCCAGGCATACGCCCACGCCCGCCAGGATCAATCGCCCCGAAGGAGACGCCACCAGCCCGCTGAACTTCCCGGAGAACACGGGCGGAATAATCGTGCCGAACGCCGCGCAGAAACCCAGCGCCAGCGCATAACCCAGCGACATCCCCAGGTAACGCATCGAAAGGCCGAACGTCAGCCCCCCCACGCCCCACAACACCCCAAAAAAGTAGGCCCAGCCCATGCTCGAAAACGGCGCGTCCCGGAAAACGGCCATCAGGTTCGGGCAAACGATCACGGCAACCACCCACGGCAGCAAAATCCAACTGAACACGCCGTTCACCAGCCAGTAGCTCTCCCACGACCACCCCCGGACTTTCTTGAACGGGATGTAGAAGCTGCCAGCCGCCAGCCCGCCCAATGCGTGGAGGAATACGCCGAAAAAAGGATGCGGATCCATCGGGTTCTCCTTAAAACACCTCAACCTGTCCGAGCGGATTATATAGGCAATCCACGGTTCGTTGAAAGGGCGCGGAGATCCCGCCGGGCCGGTAGGAGGGCCCAGAAAATGTTCTGGCCTGCCTGCGAAATGGTAGTATTACCAATGCGATGCTGAAGGCCGGAAAGCAGGTGTGATAGTGAAAAATGGACCAACAAAGGTCTTGATCGTCGAGCACAACCCCGTCGCTTCCGAGATGATCGAACGCGTCATCCAGGAACTGGGCTATACGACCATTGCCCGCGCGGCAGACGGCAAGAGCGCCCTCGAGATGACACTGGACCTGAGGCCCGACCTGATCCTGATGGACATCGGCCTGCCGGACGTTGACGGGATCGAGGTGACCCGAAGAATACAGGCCCAGTGCCCAACGCCCGTGGTGGTCCTTTCCGCACACGACCGCAAGGACCTCGTGGCGAGCGCGGGCGAGGCCGGCGCGGGCGCCTACGTTGTCAAGCCGTCAAGTGCGCCCGAACTCGAACGCGCCATCACCATCGCGCTTGCCCGGTTCAACGACATGAAGGAATTGGCCCGGTTGAACCAGAAGCTCCAGGCCGAGTTAGCCGAACGGCGCCGGGCAGAAGAAGAGTTGCGGCGCGAACGCGATTTCGTCGAGAGCCTGATTGACACGGCGCAGACTATTGTGCTCGTGCTCGACACCGAAGGCCGAATCTTGCGGTTCAACCGCCACCTCGAAGCGATTTCCGGGTATTCCACCCAGGACATGCAGGGGAAATCCTGGTTTGAAACGTTCCTGCCGGCCCGCGACCGCAACAGAATTCATGACCTGTTCTTCCGGGCGGTGGCCGGCGGATCGTTGGAAGGCAAGGTGGTCAACTCCATTCTGGACCAGTCGGGCCGGGAGCACCTGATCGAGTGGTACAACACCAAGCTGTTTGACGCTTCCGGCTCGCTGATTGGCGTGTTGGCCACCGGGCAGGATGTTACGGAGCGGGAGAAGGCCGAAGAGGAGAAGGAGCGGCTTCAGGCACAACTGCACCAGGCGCAGAAGATGGAATCGATTGGCCGGCTCGCCGGCGGCATTGCGCACGACTTCAACAACCTGCTCACCCCGATGATCGGCTATGCCGAAATGGCCCTCACGGACCTCAACCCCGCGGACCCTCTGTATCGCGACTTCGAGGAAATTCACGAGGCGGCCGAGCGGGCCAAGAACCTCACCGGCCAGTTGCTGGCCTTCAGCCGCCGCCAAATGCTCGAGATGAAGGTCGTCAATCTCAACAAGATTATCGCTTCATTCAAGAAAATGTTGCAGCGCATCATCGGCGAAGATGTGGCAATTATAACGTCGCTGGATCCCGACCTTGTCAACATCAAGGGTGATCCGTCCCAGATCGAGCAGGTCCTGATGAACCTTGCCGTTAACGCGCGCGACGCCATGCCGCAGGGCGGCCGACTCACAATCGAGACCGCAAACGTCATACTCGACAACTCCTACGCCAAAGGCCGGCCCGGCGTCGAACCGGGGCCCTATGCCATGCTGGCCGTCAGCGATAACGGCGTCGGGATGGACAGGGAAACCAGCGACAAGATTTTCGAACCCTTTTTTACCACCAAAGCCCCTGGCAAAGGTACGGGCCTGGGACTGGCGACCGTCTACGGAATCGTCAAGCAGCACGGGGGCAACATCTCGGTGTATAGCGAACCCGGCCGGGGCACAACATTCAAGATCTATCTTCCCGAGACAAAAGGAAAGGTCCAACCCGAACGGGTCGCCGAGAAACAGCCGGAATTGGCCGGCGGCAAGGGCACTATCCTGGTAGTCGAAGACGAGACGGCCGTGCGCAAGCTGGCCTGCAACATCTTGCACAGCCACGGGTACGAGGTGCTCGAAGCCAGCAGCAGCCCCGACGCGCTGCGGCTGGCCGAGACTCACGGCGGCCCAATCGACCTGTTGCTGACCGACGTCGTCATGCCCCGGATGAACGGCAGAGAACTGTACCGCCAGATCGCGTCGCTCCGGCCCGACGTGAAGGTGCTGTACATGTCCGGATACATCAACGACGTCATCGCGCATCACGGCGTGCTCGACGCACAGATCGAGTTCCTGCAAAAACCGTTCACCGTCGACGGATTGGTCAGAAGAGTCAGCGAGATGCTCGCCGACGAGACGAGATGATTCCTGGCCCGCATGCAGGCAAAAAAACCGGGGCGCCAACCGAAAACCGGTGGCGCCCCTGTAAGTTCTCGTCTTAAAGCGTGACGGCAAACGCTACCATCGCTGCCGTCGTTTCATTGATCGGGAAGTCACCCGGCCGTTCGTACTTGATGAACTCGACGTGACCGCCCATGTAAAGGACGTTGCCGCCGCCCGGGACATGGTTGAACGCCGCGCCGCCAATGTCTGCCGACATGTTGATGACGTCGAACATCACCACAACTTCCGACTGCGCGTACGCGCTCGGCGCCGGGCCCTGTAATTACAGCTCAACGCCTTGAGCCACAGACGGTTAAATCCCTACCGCGGTGCAAAGCCCGACCATGAAGCCCTGCGTTACGCTCGCGCCCAACCAACGGACCTGCCGTTACCAAAACGCTCCCCGGGCCGTTCGTGCATCCACTCGCAACGACGGCTCAAGAGTGTGCGCCTTGCGGCATTCAAAGCCGCACTCACGGTGCCGTGGTTTTGAAACTTTCCCAAAGCGGACGAACAGAAAAGATCGACTCACTGGACAACTGCACAGAAATCGATCTCCGTTGGATAACACGATTTTCAATCAAGACAAACTTCGCAACCAACTTGTCAACCAACACACCGTAGTGGACGTCTTTATTCGTTGACTCATTGAACAAGTCCTCTTTTGAAAGTCGTTGCGGCCTCTCCAGCCGAACAAGACTCGCACGCTGTCGCGACGGCAAAATACAAATCTGCTCTGATTTTTCCCCGGGGCACTTCTGCGGGAAGGGCTCTCCGGTTTCATCCGCAACAAAAAGAAATCTTGTGACCGATGACGGCGCCTTTCGTCCGCAGCCTTGGCGTCGCTTTCCGACGATCACAAGATCGACCAATAAAAATGCGCCTCAAAACGAAGTCACGCCATTTCCACGCGCCCCGCCTCAGACGTAGAGGCGCTGACTCCGCTGCAAGAGAAATTCAATTTGGCCCGATGGTTTGCAGGGCCAAATCGGCATGAAAAAAAGTGCGGCAAAAATAATGCTTGTTTTTTTTCTAAATGTTTGCTAATAGAGGCAGCGACAAACGATAGTTGAATAGAGGTAAAGGTTGCATGTGCGGCCATGTGTCTATGTTGAGAACAATCGCACAGCGCACACAACTGGAGGGTGATGCGCGAACAGCGAAGTGAACGCCGCACGTGTAGCGGTTGCCACCAAACCTGTGATCCCAGCCGAAGTCTTATGGGAAAGCATGCGTGCAGGATCGGGAAGAGTGGCATAAGGGTACATGAACATAGTACTGTCAGACTATGTTCATCAGGTCAAGGCCGCGCGCTCCTGAAAACCGCGCGGCCGCCCGCCGCAGACCACTTCTCGCGAATTCGCCGGGCGCCAGGCGCCACGGCTTTCCAAAACACCATCGGATTGCGCTATAGCGGCCTCAAGCCTCTGGGTTTGAGGCCGATTCGGCGGCTTCATGCGCAAGACCCGCGTGAAGCAGGCATCTTGGGCCGTGACCTGTCGTCGCGGAAGGAACCCGGGGTGCGTGAAGTGTGGTCAAAGGTGAAAAGCAAGGAGAAATGCAAATGGTAGCAGCAAGAAAGCCAGCCGCGAAGAAAAAGGCAGCCGCCAAGAAAAGGCCAGCCGCCAAGAAAAAGGCAGTCGCCAAGAAAAAAGTGGTCGCCAAGAAAAAACCGGCTGCCAAGAAAAAAGCGGCCAAGAGATAAGGCGCTGCCCAAGCGCTTTTGGGAAGGTCCGCCTCCTGTTGCAGCGCCATAAGGCCGCTGCCTAGACACGCGGGCCTTCCAATAAGCTTAGGCCGAAAGACTTTGCGCCGCGGCCGGGTGCGGCCACAGGCCGTACACGGAGGCGGCGCATTGTCTTTTTTTTGCCCCGGGCCGGCCGCGTGTTAAGATGCGCCAGGGAAGTTTATGGACCTGTTCGGTAAAGCCCTCGAAGATGCCGTAAAAGCCTCTCACGCACCCGGTGGAGTCGCCTGCGTGGGAGAACGCGACCAGGTTCTTTTCTGTGGCGCGTACGGCTTGCGCCAGTCGCTGCCGGAACCAGAACCGGCCGAGCCCGCCACACTCTACGATCTCGCCTCGCTCACCAAAGTGGTTGCAACCACCACCGCCATCCTTATGCTGCGCGACGACGGCAAGCTCGATCTCGATCAACCTGTCGCCGAGATCCTGCCCGTGCCCGCATTCCGCCATTTCACCGTTCGCCATTGCCTCACCCACACCACCGGACTCGATGCCGGCATTCCCTACTTCCGGGAGGTCAGCAGCATCAACGAAGTCCTTCAGCGCCTCTCGCTCGATAGCATCTCGGCCCCACCCGGGGTGCGCCGCGTCTATTCCGATCTCGGCTTCATCATCCTCGGCAAGGTCGTCGAATTGGCTGCGGGCGACTCACTCGACGCCTTTTGCCACCGCAGGATTTTTACACCCCTCGGCATGGCGCACACCCGCTTCCGCCCGCCGGCCGAATGGGCGGCGCGTTGCGCGGCCACCGAGAACTGCCCCTGGCGCGGGTACGTAATGCGCGGGGCCGTCCATGACGAAACCGCATGGGTCGTGGGCGGCGTCGCGGGGCATGCAGGCCTGTTCTCGTGCGCAGAAGACCTCGCCCTGTTTTGCCGCGCCCTCTACGACCGCCGACTATTGCCGGAGAAAACCGTCGCCGAGATGTCTGCGCTCGGGCAGGTGCCCTTCTACCCCTGGCAGGGGCTGGGCTGGAAAATCGACCCGTGGTCGTGCGGCAGCGAAGGGTTCCTCCCCTCCCGCAGCGCAATCGGCCACACCGGCTGGACCGGCACAAGCATCTGGCTCGACCTCCAGACGGGCCTCTTCTCGATCCTGCTGGGCAACACCTGCCACCCATCCCGCGACAACCGAAACAACCGGGCGTTCCGTAGCGAGTTTCATGCGCCGGTGGCACGGTTTTTTTTCCACACATCCACGAACACCCACACCGGGCTGGACCGGCTGACGTGGAGCGGGTTCGACGAAGTCCAGGGAAAACGTCTGGCCGTACTGACCAACTCTGCGGCCGTGGATCAGCTCGGGCGGCCCCTGCTCGATGTCTTGCGCCTGTCGTCTGACACCCGGGTCAAGTACATCTACACGCCCGAGCACGGCCTCTTGGCTTCCGCCGAGGCCGGCGAATGCGTTGCGTCGCAGGACGGCCCGGTTCCTGTTATCAGCCTGTACGGCGATCAGCCACGGCCCAACCTCGCTCAACTTCGCGACATCGACCTGTTTGTCGTCGACCTGCCCGACGTCGGGTCCCGCTACTACACCTACATGGCCACCATGCTCCGCTGCCTCCAGGCATGTGCGGCCGCACGCAAACCCGTCCTCGTCCTCGACCGCCCCAACCCGCTCGGCGGCGTCGTGCTCGAAGGCTCGATCGCGCGCGAATTCGGCAAAGACGTGTGCTGCGCGCCCATCCCGGCCCGGCACGGCATGACGCTCGGCGAGCTGGCCCTGTTTTTCAGAAACCGGCTGCTGCGCGCGCAAAAACCACAAGTGATCGTCAGCAAGCTCGACGCCTGGCCACGCGAAAGAATCTTTGCCGAGTGTAGATTGCCATGGGTGGCCCCCTCGCCAAACATGCCCACGCCCGAAACCGCCCTCGCCTATGCCGGCACGTGCCTGTTCGAAGGCGTCAACATGAACGAAGGCCGAGGCACCGAAACGCCGTTTCTGCTGGTCGGCGCGCCGTGGCTCGATGCCGAAGCCGTGGCGGGAACCATCCTCGAAGACGAACGTCCCGGCTGCCGCCTCGAACCCGTGCGGTACACGCCCGTTCCGATTCCGGGAAAGGCCAGCAAGCCAACGCTTCAAAATGAACCTTGCGCCGGAATCCACATCGTGATCGAAGACGCGCCGCGGGTCCGGTCATTCACACTGGCCGTGGCGCTCCTCTCAGCCATCCGCCGCCGCCACCCCGCCGATCTCAAGTTCACATCCCACTTCGACACGCTCGCCGGCACATCCGATCTGCGCCAACGCATCCAGCACGGCGAGCCTGCGCTCCACATCGTGGCGCGGTACGAAAAAGAGTTGAAAAAGTTTGACGCCACCCGCCCACGCCTCTACGAATAAGCTGCGCTAAAAAGAAACGCGGGCGAGACTCTTGCTCAAACCTCGCCCGCGGTCGATGCCGAAGTCTATTGTTCTGCGGCGGCCGGTGCGGCCTCCTTAGCCACAGCAGCTTCCTTTTCCCGGAACAGAAGCGTGAATCCAACAATCACCGCGCCCGCCATAACCGCCGGAATCAACCAGATGCTTTTCCATATGTGGCCGCTCACCGCGCCATTTTCCAGAAGTTCATAATTCTGCACGACGAGCCCAGCCACGTAATTGCCGATCACCATGCCGGCGCCATACGTAACCAATCCGAGAAAGCCCTGCGCGCTCGCCCGAATTTCTTTGGGCGCTTTCTGATCAACGTAGATCTGGCCGGTGACAAAGAAGAAGTCGTAGCAGATCCCGTGCAGCAGGATGCCCGCATAGAACATCGCCACGAGCGAATCGTTGTTGCCATACGCGAACAGGAAGTACCGGGCCACCCACGCCGCCATACCCACCAGCAGCATCTTTTTGACGCCCAGCCGCGAGAAGAAGAACGGCATCACAAGCATAAAGAAGACCTCGGACATCTGCCCCATGCTCATCTTGGCCGCGGCGTTGGTCATGCCGATTTCATTGAAGAACAGGTTCGCGAACGAATAGTAGAACGACAGCGGAATGCAAATCAGCAGGCTGGACACCACGAAGATCGTGAAAGAGAAATCCTTCATCAATCTCAACGCGTCCAGGCCAAGTACGTCGCCGATAGTGACTTTTTTGCCAATCGACTTCGGCGGAGTCGAGGGCAGCGCAAATGAATAGAATCCCAGCAGGAACGAAACGCCGGCCGCGACCTGCAACGGTACGGCGGTGGCCTCCAGTTTCAAGAAGCTGATGATAAGACCCGCCACGATCCACCCCAGCGTGCCCAAAACGCGGACCGAGGGAAACTCCGTTCCCGGGTCTTTCATCTGATTAAACGAGATGGCATTAACCAGGGCCAGCGTGGGCATGTAGCAAAGCGCATACGCGAGCAACACCCCGAAAAAAGCACCCGGAGTCGTGATTCTCGAAGCCGCTACCATCAGCACGCCACCCAGCAGGTGCATCACGCCCAGCACCTTCTGCGCCGAAAAGAACCTGTCGGCCACCATCCCGACAAAAAACGGAGAGAAAACGGCAGCCCAAGCCGTCGTACTGTAGGCCAGAGCGATTTCCGTCCCCCGAAAACCGATCTCGTTCAGATAGGTGCCCATCGTCACAAACCACGCACCCCAAATAAAAAATTCTATAAACATCATCGTAGACAGTTGGACACGCACTCGGCCGTTCATGAAACTCTCCTTACGTTAGGCAGGACGTCCTGCGGCGCTCCCAGAATCCTTGCCTATCGTAGGGCAAAAAGCATCGAGGATCAACCCTTGTTCTAAGCTCTCAATTGTCCCAAATGTCCCAATCGTCCCACTCTGTTTTTGGTTGAGACCGCCTTGCATGGTATGCTTGAAGTGGTTGTGTCTACGGAGGTTTTAGCAATGACAGCATTTACCGCGGCCCTGGTTGTTTCCCTGGGAGCAGTGTCGCTTTTGCCGCAGTGGACTTTTGAAACCGACCTGCAGGGATGGACGCCCAACTCGCACCTCGAAAATGTCCGCATTGAAGAGGGCTCGCTGAAGGCGGACGCAGTGAATTGGGACCCGATGCTGATCCGCGGCGGCCTCGAGATCCCCGCCACACCCTGGCAATACGTCACAATCCGCATCCAGGCATCCAAACCCGGCAGCGGAGAGTTGTTCTGGACCGGCGAAACCTCCGGCAAGAACGGCGGATTCTCGCCAGACAAGTCGACCCGTTTTGAGGTCCAGGCGGGCAGACCGCAGGACGTGGTCGTGTTCCCGTTCTGGCAGGCCGAAAAGACCATCCGCCAATTGCGGCTCGACCTCTATGACGGCGCCCAGTTCTCGATACAATCCATCAAGGTCGCCGCATGGGGGCGCCCAAAGTTTGCCAGAAGCGACGTCTTTGCGTGGGATTTCGCCAACAACGGAGAGAAGTGGAAGTCCATCCCGAGACAGGGCCGGGAGCTTTTTGCCCCGCCGCTCAACCTTCCAATCGATTCCAAGGGCTGGGCCGTAATCGAACTCGAGAGCCCGACGGACGATGTCGGGGAGGTTCTATGGGCGGCGCCAGGGTTGCTTGGCGCTCAAAGCGCGAGTTTCCCCCTCAGGAAAGCTGAAGGTCCGTGTTTCTACAACGTCGAACTCAAATCCAACAAAGCTTGGTCCGGTTCGATATGCGCGCTCGGGCTGCGCCTGCCAGCGCGGTGCATAGTCAAATCGTTCCGGCTCAGCGAGGCGCCCGACGGGCCCGCCGAACTCGCCGTCCAGTATTTCGGGCTGGAAAACGCGGTTCCGCGGCCGGACACCGAATCGAGCGTGCTTGTCCAATTCACCAACATCGGCGGCCAACCTACCGAGCCGACATCCGCCCGGCTGGTCCTCCCGCCGGACATGGCGTTTGTCGAATCCAAGATCGAACAGCCTCTGCCGGCCCTCAAGCACGGCGAACTGCACGAACTGCACTGGCGCGTCCGGGCTCGTTCCGCCGGCAACTTTGACCTGCTGCTCGGCTACGACAAGACAACAACCGTCGAAACGCCCGTGATCTTTGAGGAAGCCATCAAGATTCCCAAGACCGACTACGTCCCACAGCCAAAGCCCGCGTACACGCCGTTTGACGTGTGCGCCTACTATTTCCCCGGCTGGGATTCCCACTCCAAATGGGACTGTATCCGCTCAACCGCCCCAAACCGGAAACCCGCTCTCGGCTACTACAACGAGGGCAACCCCGAGTGCGTCGATTGGCAGATAAAGTGGGCCGTCGAAAACGCCATCTCATGTTTCCTGGTCGACTGGTACTGGTGCGATGGCAAGCAACAACTCACCCATTGGTTCGAAGCCTACAGGAAAGCCAAGTACCGCGACCTGCTCAAGGTGGCCATCATGTGGGCCAACCACAACCCCCCAGGCACCCATTCGGCAGAAGATTTCCGAAACGTCACCCACGAATGGATCGACAAGTACTTCAACCTCCCCGGCTATTTCAGGATTAACGGCAAACCCGCCGTCTTCATCTGGGCGCCCAGCAACATCCGGGCCGACCTGAAAGGGTCCGAGTCTGTCAAAAAATCCATGGACGAGGCCCAGGAAATGGCCCGCAAGGCCGGTTACCCCGGCATTACGTTTGTGGCCATGGGTTACGACTTCTCCAAGCAGAATATCGACGCCCTCATTGCCGAAGGCTACACCGGCGTAACCACCTACCACGAGTGGGGCGCCCTTCAAAGCGCCCAAGGCCCCCAGCGCCTCAAGTTCGAAGACGCCGTCAAGACGGCCGCACAAAGCTGGACCGACAAGAATGCCGCCGCAGGATCTCTCGCCTACTACCCCGTCATCGATACCGGATGGGACTCGCGCCCCTGGCATGGAGATAAGGCACTCGTCCTCGAAGGCCGGACCCCCCAGCTCTTCTACCAGCTTCTCCAGGGTGCATGGCAGTTCGCCGTGAACAACGACAAGAAAATCGTCATCCTCGGCCCCATCAACGAATGGGGCGAAGGCAGCTATATCGAACCCTGCGTCGAGTTCGGGTTCAAGATGTACGAGGCGGTGCGCGAGGTGTTTTCGCCGGGCGCCGACCGCCCCGTCAACGTCGCCCCGTCCGACATGGGCAGGGGCCCCTACGACTATCCAGATCCAAAGACGGCTCCCGCCGGGTGAACGTGCGCAAACTGCTATTGACACGCTTTATACGCAATGTTACCATGACGCAAGAAGGCGTAATAAACCGTCCCGCCGGGTTATTGCTATGCCGAAGTTGATTGGCCGCTTAACCCTCTGTTCCTGCTTCGGCGAGGACAGCGGGGACCGAACAAGTGTCCTATCCAGAGGTGTGACTATGTATCAACGAGTCTCGCAAACGTCCCCGCGCCACGCGGCCCCGCACGACGCGGGCTTCACCCTGATCGAGCTGCTGGTCGTTATCACGATTATGTCCATTTTGGCCGCCCTGTTGCTTCCCGCCCTCGCCCGGGCCCGCGAACAGGCCAACCGCGTCTCGTGTGCCAGCAACATGAAACAGATGGGCCTTGTCTTCTTAATGTTTGCCAACGAACACGGCGACCAATTGCCCCCCGGCGCTCCCAACCAGTACTGGGGAGAGGAATGGGTAACCTACACCTACGACAACGTCGACCTTAGCGGAAACTACCCAAGAAACCTCATCCGCAACAATTACATCTTCGACGCCAAAACCGTCTACAACGACTACCTTACCGACCTGCGCGTTCTCGTCTGCCCCTCCGCAATCGCTCTCCGGACCGTCCCACGAGACCGCTGGTACGTGGACGAAACGTTTGCCGAAGACCGAATCGATCCGGCGTTGCTGGCCAATCCTGCAAACGAGCTGGCCCTGTCCCGCCTCCAGGGCCCGCGCGGCGACTGCGAGTGTGTCACCAACCAGATGTACACCTACTTCCCCTATGCGATTGTCACGGAAGAACAAGGACTGTTCCTGTGGGACCTGCTGGCTTGGCGCATGTTCATTGGCGACGTCAACTTCATGAAAGACGCCCAAGTTATTGACGACCCCACCGACTACGGCCATGGGCCCGGCGGCGGGGATACGTTTTATCGCCTGAGCGTCAACGTCAGCCGGCTGTTTGTGCGCGATATCAACAACCCCTCAACCGCCGCCGAGTCCGACGCCACTATCCCGGTTCTGTTTGACAGTCCGTCCGATGCGGGATTTGTCAAGGTAAGCCACCTGCCTATCGGCGGCAACGTCCTTTACCTCGACGGGCACGTCCAATTCCAAAAATACAACCCATCTTCCTTTGGCATGACAGATTATCAGCGCTTTTCATTTGCCAAGCTGCCGTTTACAACCGACTTCATCGAATTCCTGCGCGCCAATGTCTATGACAATTATCCGCTGTTGAACGTGCCGCCCTGGTGCGGCAATCGCGCCCCAGAGACGCCGTTCGAGCCCCGGTACAGGTATTACCCGAACGACCCGATGTACGCAGACCTCGTATTCAGTGACGTCCCGCCGATCTAACAGGTCCGGGCGCCAGATTAAAAAGGAGAGGCCCCTATGGAATGCTCAGTCTGCGATCTGCGGGGGGCGGTCCAGGCTTGCAGCTATTGTCATGCCCAGATTTGCGAAGTGTGCGGCATCAACTGCCGCCGGTGCGGCAAGCCTGTGTGTCCCACCCATGTTTATAAGACCCACAGCGGCAAGATGCTCTGCCTCGACTGCCAGGAAGAGCGCAAGGCCAAACGCGCCCACCTCAGGGCCAGGGCTGAACGCGCCGAAGCGGCCGACTTCGAGGAGACGCCGAGGGCTGACAGTCACGACTCCGGCCTCTCCGAAGACGAAGCCCTCATCGGCAGCGTTCGAAAGCCCCCGCCGCCGTGGAAACTCAGCCTGTATGCTGGTGTGGTAGGGCTTGTGGCCGTGCTGGTGCTGCTCGTGGCTCCGGGCCTACGACAAGTGCCCATGCCCGGCGGAATCGTCCTGCCGACACCCTACTTCCTGCTGGTGATTCCGGGAGCCGCCCTGGTTTGGGGGCTGATCGGACTCCTCAACGAAGAATACAAAGAAGATACCGCCCGTTGTGTGGCCGGTTTGGTCCTGGCTGTAGCCAGCATCCTTCTGATGGTCGTGGCCGTAGCGACCGACCCCAGCAGAAAAGCGGCCCAGGAAGCCGCCGACGCACAGACGGGCCGCATCAAAATGACGCCCCAGCAACTTAACAACTGGAGAAACGAAAAACTGGAGCGGTTCCGCCAGTGATCTCCGGGCGCGGGCTGATTAACCCCGCAGAACGGCCGCAGCCTCCCGCCAAAGTGCTCTAACCGTTTGGCAGAATTCAAGTTCCTCCGAATCAGCACCGCGCATCCCCTGTTGTTTTGTGTGGAAAAAGGTGTTATCGTATCGTGTGTGCGGCAGCCGTGTTTTACCTGCCGGAACAAGCGAAATACGAGGTCAAGTTATGACGCATGCAAGACGGCAAGTGAGTGTTCTTGTTTTGATTTTGGCCTTGTTGACCGCGCTGCCGGCCGCCGCATGGGGGTCCGCCGCACAGCGCGCTATTACGGCAACGGCTATCCAAGTCGTCAGAAGGACATACTCCGACGCATTCAGAAGCGTCGAGCACAACTATGAAGAAGATGCCCTGTTCGGCGCCACTGCCGGCTACGACTTCCTTAATGGCGGCAGGCCGTTCCGCACATATACCGAAGCCCTCGCCGCCGTTGATAACGAACTCAGGCTCCTGCGAGACGTTCGAAACTATGGGATGGGCAGCTATTTCGCGTACCGAATGGGAATGCTCTCCGCGCTGGTGGCCGATATCGTGCTGCCGTTCGGTCTGGAAGGAGACGCGGAAAACCCCCAGCTGAAAAATCAAATCGAGGCGGACATAAACCGGCGTGTCGAGCAGTTCACCTTCACACCTTCCACCAAGACGCTCAATTATGTTCACCGGGCCCGCGACTACTTCGATTCCCGCAGGTCCTTCTACGAACAGAACAAGCAGATGATCAGCGACGACTACCGCCGCGGAATTGGAGCCAAAGGCTTGATGGCGGAAGGCGCACAGGCCTTTTTCAGCAAGAGCATCGAAACGGTCGCCGACGTCTGGCATACGGTCCTATACATGCCCGGCGACGGCGGCATGACCTCGCCCGCTGCCAACACCGTGGCCTGGTACTTTGTCGACGAAGTCCGCTACCTGCTCCATCAAAAACACAACTTCTACCAGAGCACCCTTATTTATAAGAACTTCGACAAGATCAACCCCGGCCTCGCGGATGCCGTCGAGAAAATGGGTGATCTCTTCTACGCATTCAACACCACCGACGCCCAGACCCGCGCCGTCGAAGAGTGGAAAAAAGCATACGAAAGTGCCGGCGCCGAACGGCGCCGCATCGGTAAAAAGCTGGCCGAATACTTCATCAAAGTCGGCGAGAAATACCTGGCACGGGCCAAGGAAGATGATGATTTGCCCAACGCCCTCGAGGCATTCACCACGGCCCTCGAGTTCGACCAAGCCAACGATCTTGCCGCGTCCCGCATCAACGAAACCAACACCGCCATCACGGCGCGCCAGGAACGGCGCACCATGAACGTCAACATGATCGCCGCCGCCGAAAAAGTCATGACACAGGCCGAGGCCAGCAACGTGGCCGGCGACTATGCCAACGCCATCGCAACCTACAAGCAGGCCCAGTCGCTGTTCGATGCCGTTGATACCGAATTCGCCGACCAGGCCACCGCCGCCGCCGAAAGCGCCAAGATGATCCAGAAAAACATCACCGATATCATCAACAAAGTACTCGAGGCCGCTACAGCCGCTATCGATGAGGGTGACAAAGAACGCACCAGCCGACGCTACGCCGAGGCCATCAAATGCTACGAGCGCGTCCCGCAGATCCTCAATGTCATCACCGCCGACGAAACCACCACGCAGGGTAAAGACAAGCTCGACCTCATACGCATGGCCGAATCGAATATCGGGTTGGCCCGCGAGGCCGAGCGCCGCGCTGCCGCCCCCGAAAAAACGCCTCAGGGAAAAGCAGCCACAGGAGCCGCACCCAAAGCAAAAAGTTAAGCCCGCGCCGACCGCCGCGCTGCGGGTTGCCGAGACTCGTTCAGGCAAATTCAACAAAAAACGCCCCGAACCCTCTGCAGGGTCTCGGGGCGTTCAATTAAGGGTGGGGTTATTTCTTCTTCGCAATATCAGCGAACTGTTCCGCCACGACATTCTTCTTGATCTTGCCCGTGGCCGTTTTTGGAATATCATCCAGAAAACGGACATACTGCGGGCACTTGTATGGCGCCAACCGTTCTTTACAGAACTCCATCACGTCTTTTTCGGTGAGCGTTGCCTCGTTCTTTGGTTTTATTACGGCAAATACTTCCTGGCCCCAACGGGCCTCTTCCACGCCAACCACGCACACCTCTTCAACGCCGGGCATCTTTGAAAGCACGCTCTCGATCTGAGCCGGATAGATGTTCTGGCCACCGCGGATGATCATATCCTTGAGGCGTCCCACGATGTACAGGTAGCCGTACTCGTCAAGCCGGCCAAGGTCGCCCGTGTACAGCCAACCGTCTTTGAGCACTTCCGCCGTCGCTTCCGGGTTTTTGTAGTAACACTTCATGACGGCCGGGCCGGAAACCAGGATCTCGCCCACCTCTCCGGGCGGCACATCCGTATCGTTCTTATCCACAATCCGGATTCCCGTGTATCGCAGGGCCGGCCCCACCGAATTCCACTTGATTGGATGCGAGAAATTGGCCACGGCGCTGGCGCACGTCGCCTCACTCAACCCGTAGCCCATGATGAGCGGCCGTTTCAACACGCGCTGCGTCGCCTCGTACGTCTCCTCCGGCATGGGTGCCGCGCCCGAAACAAAAACCCGTATGCTGCTCAGGTCGTATTCACTTGCCCGCGGAAGGCTGCACAGAACGTTATAAATCGTCGGCACGGCGCTCATGAGGTTGATTCTGTACTTCTCAATCATGGGCAAAATCGCCATGATGTTGAACCGGCCCATCAAGAACACGTCGCCCCCGGCCATCCACGGCGTCAGCAGCGTCACCACCTGCGCGTTCACATGAAAAACAGGCAGAATGCACATGAACCGGTCCTGATCCGTTACGTTGTTCGAGTCAAGCACCATCCGCGCGTTCCACACGTAGTTCTTATGCGTCAGCACGACGCCCTTGGGCATGCCCGTCGTGCCCGACGTGTAAATCAGGGCCGCGTCACTCTCTTCGGTGGCGACAATAGGCGGGACCTCTTCTACAGGTTCCAGCAAGGCTGAAAACGGGTCCGCCCCATCGCACGGCTGGTCGCCCAGCACAAATACATGCTTGATCTTCGGCAACGCCGATTTGACCATCGGCAACAGCGGCGCCAGCTCCGGTATGGTTATCAGCGTGGTGGCGTCCGCGTTGTTCGCAATATAGGCGATTTCATCCGGTTTCAGCGTCGGGTTTACCGGCACGATGACGGCCCCGATCCGCCCCGCACCAAAAAACAAGTACAAAAACTCCACACAATTCCCCATCAGCAGGACTATCTTCTCCTCGTTCCCCACACCCCGCTTCGCAAGGTTCACCGCCACCCGGGCCGAAACCTCGTGCAAGTGCCGGTAACTGTACTCGTGCTCCTCGAAATGAAGGTACGTCTTGTCTCCGAGCGCGTTGGCTTGTTGTTCGACCAATTCGGTAATCGTCATGACATGGATCTCCTGTTATGGCGTTCCCGAGCCTTGCCAAAAGACACCACCGCGCTTTTCAGCGAAGAACGTCAGGCGCACCGCTCTCTTCAACGCTGGTGCAATAGAAGCGAGGGCCGCTCAACCGAACAGCCCCGCTGTGGAAGCAGAAAGCCAGGCTCAACCGGCGCCCAGCTGGGTGATCATGGACATCATAGGCAGAAACACCGACAACATCAACAAAACTACGATGACGCCAAGGAATACCGTCAAGATCGGCTGCAGCGCCTCGCCCAGGGTCGCAATGCTGATGTTCACTTCTTCTTCATACGTGTTGGCAATTTGCTCGGCTATGCTGTCCAGACGGCCCGACTCCTCCCCCGTCACCAGCATGTCCGTCACCACAGGCGGAATTATGGCCGACGCCTCGCGCAACGGCTGTTCCAAACCGCCCCCCCGCTCGACCGAGTCCCGCATCGCCTGGAGCGTTTGGGCAAACGCCCGGTTATGGATCGCGTTGCGCGTCAGTTCCAGCGTCGACATCATCGAAAGCCCGCTCTTGAGCAGCAGCGACAATGTCCGCGAAAACTCGACGATCGAGTTCTTGATCAAAATGGGCCCGATGATTGGGATGCTCAGCTTCACCCGGTCCGCCGTGATTCGGCGAAGCGGGTTTTGGACGTACCACACCTTGTACACGATCACCAGCCCAATCACGATTATGACCGGCAGCCACCAAAACAACGCCACCGCATTCGCCGCACCCATGAAAATGCGGGACAGCGTCGGCACCTGCACATCGAATTTCTTAAAGAAATCTTCAAACTGCGGCACAACCACCATCGCAATAAACATCACCACCCCAAAACACGCAAACACCAGGATGAACGGATAGAACATCGCCCCGCGGACGCGTTTCCGCAGCAACTCGCGCCGCTCCCGGTACTGCACAATTCGCTGAAGCACCGGCGCCAGCGTGCCGCTCGCCTCGCTCGCCTTGATCAAATTGACGAACACCGTGTCGAAATGCCGCGGGTGCCGCTCGAACGCCTGCCACAACGGATTGCCCATCTCAACGTAATCCGTCATGTCGGTGATCAGCGCCCGAACCGACGCCTTCTCGCCGCGCTCCGAGAGCGTCTTGAGCGATCGCAGCAGCGGCGTACCCGCGTCGATCAGCATGATCAGTTGACGCAAGAACGCCGTGATGTCGGCATTTCGAACCGATCCGGTAGCCGCCGGCCGGGGCCGGATCGATGCGCTGGTCGAAACCGGTTGTGGTCGTACGACCACGGCATCTTCGGCTGGTTCCATGGCGGCCGGCCGCTGCGCGACGCGGCGCACCCGTTTCATTCCTCCACCCGGCTTGTCGGCGTTGGTGGCCATATGATCAATCTCCTCCGTTCGATGGTTGAACGTGCTGCTACAATGCCCTTCGAAAAGGGGCCAATCTCCACTCTCAAATTGTCAGGCCGCGGGCGCTTCCCCGGCGTCGGCACGTTCGCTCCAGTACGTAACCTGGGGACCCGCCAGCCGATCGAAAACCACCACGGCTTCCACGTGGCGCCGGGTCGGCCGAAATTCGGCGTTTCCGGGCCCAACCTCCGCCACCTCCCCTTCGCTCGCTATGCGGAAACAGCGCGATTGAAAAGCCAGCTCTTTTCCCGGCCCTTCGGCAGACTCCGCGCCCGCGCTTCCGTTAAACATCGAGGGGTCTTTGCCCGCGGCCTCGCACAATTCCTGCAGACCACGGAATGGCCGGCGGTCCGCCAAAGCCTGGGCCGCCTGCAGCGGAATATCAAGCACTGCCGCAAGCACCTGGGGCGGCGCCGCATTCACGTTGAGATACTCTTCAGCGTTGTTGTGATCCACAACCGAATGCACCGTCACCAGCTTCGGGTCGATCTTCTTGTACAACCCCGGCGGCACCAGCCCACGCGTCGACAACTCGCTCAAATTCGTAAACCACGCACGGGTCGCCGGCGAACCCCTCGCAGCCGACAGCGGAAGGCTGCCGCGGATCGTCCGCGCCGCGCTCCCATCCACACCCAGCACCGCCTTCAACACGCGCGGTGTCGCATGATTGATGTTAATCTTGCCGCTCTCATCGGTGACGGTGAAGGTGGCCCTGCCCCGCAACGATGCGTCTGGCCCAATCCCGGCCGGCGACGACTTGTCCGCCCTGTACACCGGGTACTGAATCTCAACCGGGCCCGCCAGCACACTCGGCGCCTCACCCGCCGCCAACGCCGCCGCGATCTCGCCTATCGCCGCTTCCACGCCCCCGCGGGCAAATGCCGCCGCCCGCTGGCCCGCCAACTCCGTTTCCGTCCGCTCCAGATCTATCGAAATGGACCGGACAAACGCAGCGCCCAGCATCGAAAACAAAAACAAAAGCGCCAACGCCGTTAGCAACGCCACTCCGCGATCGGCATCGCGCGGGCGCGCGCGCCTTGATTGAACCAGTTTCATGGCGACTCCTCAGTTCACGTGGACTGAAAAAACGGCTTTTCGAGCGACTTGCTGCCAGGGCATATCCGGATCCATCAACACAAGGCTCACGCGGACCGCCTGCGGATTCACCCCGCTCGACCAGCCCGTCTGCCAATCTTGCGCACCGGCGTATTCCACCCGCATCGCCAATACGCCCTCCGCCACCGGCTGCTCAACCGGGTTCGCCGCACCGGGCACACGCACCGCCCGCATCAGTCGGCACAGGCCGTTCTCCCGGCTGATGTAGTAGCCCACATCCGCCCGCTGCAGCGTCCCATCTGCCGCCGGCAGCGTCGCCGGAATAAAAAAACGATCATCCTCAAGCAGCACACGGTGATAACGCTTGTCCTGAGCCGTCTGTACAAGACCCTTAATGGCTGCGCCCGACAATTTGGCTGAAACCGCCTCCGAAAAATCCTGTCGCATCTGGCTGAAAACGTATTGGGCGCGGCTGTCCAGTTCGGTGCGGCTGCTTTCCGCGCGCCACGTGTCCGTGACCCGGTTGAGCATCACGGTGCCCATTGTGGCGGGCACAGCGAGCACACCGATCACGACAATCAGTTCCATCAGGCTGAAACCGCGGTTGCAAGCACTGCGTTTCATGCGTTTCCTCCAGCGTCCCCGGCCATAGCCTGTGCTGTGGCCACAGGCCGCGAACCCAGCGAAAACCGCGGCGCGCTCGACGTCAACGCCACCGACCTGTCCCGGCCCGCATCCTTCCAGCGCACCACCACCGTCACGTCCACATGTTTGGAATTGGGCTGGGGCAGCGCCGCGTAAGCCTGCCAGCGAAATTTCCCATAAAAGGTTTCTTCCCGCGCATTCGAGGCCGGCTCAATCGGCGCCACCACAAGCCGGTCAAACGGCCTTCCCGCCGGAACCGCCGGCTTTGTCGCCCCCGGCACTTCCGGCGTGGCCGGTTCTGCCGGAACCACCTCCACCAATTGCCCCGGCTCCGCCCCATCCAGATTCCACACATACTTCGATGAGTTGCGCAGAATCGAGTCCATTTGTTCTTCAGCCAGCGACGCCGCCACCAACTGGCTTCGATTCGAACGGGAAAGCACAAGGCTCGATCCAAAAAGCGATACCAGGATCGTCGCCGCCGTAGCTACCACCGCCACCGCAACCAAAATCTCGATCAGCGTAAACCCCCGTCTCTTGCAGAACTGCCGTCGGTTTCCACTCACTCCACCACTCCTTCTGAGTATGGGCCGAATTCGCCTGAGGTGGTCTCCCCTTATCCCATACTGTCCGCCCCTCTAGGAACAAACAGCCCACACTATCCGGCATGAACGCCCGACGCCGCGCGTAAGCGCGCTGAATAGCGCCAACTATCGCAGAGCCAAGTTATATTATTCCGCTTCCTGTAAAAAGTCAACCCCTTTGCCACTCTCACCCCATGTTTAATTTACAGATACGTTAAAAAACAGAATTCTGCTCCGCACTCGCACTACAAAACTGCTCCAAATCTCCTTACGCCCATGTATCTTGTGGTCAACGCAAACTTGACTTTGCCCGCTCTATTTTGGTACAATAAGAACAGCGGAACAAAAGCGTGTTTCAAGATGAATGACAAACCAGTCAAAATCAAAATCCTCATCGCGGCCAGCGAACCACCGTTTGCCGCAACGCTCGCCAACTACCTCGAAGTCGACGGATACCGCGTCGAACGGTGCCACGACGCCAAAGGCTTTCTGCGCCTGCTGGGCCGACAACCGTTTGACATCATGGTGCTCGACTTGGAGTTGGGTGAGCAAGGCGACATGGATCTGGTGACGTTCGCACGCCGCCAGCGGCCGCAGGCCCAGATCATTCTGCTGGTCGACATCGGCAAAATCGACCGCGCCATCGAGGGCATCCGGCGCGGCGCGTTTTTCTACCTGCCGCGGACATCCATGCCCAGCGATGTGGCCCTCGTCGTCCATCTGGCCTACCGTAAACTCAACACGGAGTCTGCGCTCAGTGGCTACCAATGGGACCTCTTCGAGCAAATGCTCGGCCGGACCCCCGCGATGCGGCGCGTCATCGAAATTGTCACCAAAGTCGCCCCCACCGACAGCACCGTGCTCCTGCTCGGCGAAAGCGGCACAGGCAAAGACGTACTCGCCGGCGCGATCCACCGGCTCAGCCCACGCCGCGACATGCCGTTTATCGCCATCAACTGCGCCGCCCTCCCAGAAGCCCTGCTCGAAAGCGAAATGTTCGGCCACCTGAAAGGGTCGTTTACCGGCGCCAACGCCGACAAACGGGGCCTGTTCGAAGAGGCGGACGGCGGCACCGTATTTCTCGACGAGATCGGCGACATGGCCCCCGTCACCCAGGCCAAGCTGCTGCGCGTACTCCAGAACGGCGAGATCCGGCCCGTCGGCTCCGCCGTGTCACGCCGTGTCAATGTGCGCGTCATCGCCGCCACCAACATGGACCTCGAAGAGGCCGTCCGCGACAACCACTTTCGCGAAGACCTCTACTTCAGATTGAACGTAATCCAGATCCGGATACCCCCATTACGCGAACGGCCCGATGCACTGACCGTGCTTGTCCGGCATTTCTTGCACCAATATGGCGAAAAGTTCGGCAAAAACATCGCCGACATCGACCCCCATGCCCAGGCGCTGCTCCGCGACTATCATTACCCCGGCAATGTCCGCGAGCTCGAAAGCATCATTGCCCACGGTGTCATCATGGCCGACAGCGATACCCTTCGGCCCGCCGATCTGCCCGACCACGTGCGCCGATCCGCCGCATCTCGACCCGCACTTCCCTACCTGCAGTCCGGCGTACCACAGAAAGCCCCTACCCTCAACCAAATGGAAGAGCAGCTTATCCGCGCCACCTTGGACCGATTCGACGCCAACCAAACCAAAACGGCAAAGACGCTCGGAATCAGCCGTTCGACCCTTTGGCGCAAAATGCGCCAGTACGGCATCGGTCCCGCGAACGAACCCGCGCCAGCCTCTAACCACATATTGTAGATAGATCCAGAGCGCCCACAATATACGGACGTTAGCTGTTCGCAACAAAAACAATTTTGACAAAGATGCGGAAACAGGGATCTTTTTGCCGCGTTTCGGGTATAATATTATGTGTACGCGGCCTGATACCTGATACGTGTCTATTTTCGTAGGTGGGTCAACGGGGTGTTTAGGTTATGGGACGTCCTTCAACAGCATCAGAAAAAAGACGCTTCAATCGCGTCGAGGAATCGGTCTGTGCTTGGGTGACTTTCCGCAAAGACAGCGCCGCATACGGCACCCTTACCATGGACTTGGGCATGGAAGGCGCGAAGTTCAGTACACTCAAAAATGTCAATATCGATGAGCAGGTGCTGGTTTTCCTGCAACTGCCAAACATGAGCATCGAGTGCAAAGGCAAAGTGTGCTGGACGGAATCTTCGACGGGCGGTCTTGCAAGTTTTGGAGTCCGTTTTCTCGATTTGCGCGACACCGAACGGGAGAGCCTGGGCCGTTTCCTCAGCCAGTTGGCGACCGCCGCAACCTGATCGATTCCCCCCGGCGCATACCTGGCCAACCAACCAACTCCCACTCGCCCTATTTTTCTCCTGCCCAGATCTGACGCTCGATCAACGGCAGGAAATCCGACCACTCAACCTTCTTCTCCCTCGTATCGCGCATGACGCGCGCGACCGCGTCGGCCTGTGCGTCTAGGTTGTCGATGTGGTACAGCACCACCGCCTCAAGCGTCTTGGGCACGATGGGCGACCCGTTCACCAGCTCTCCGTGGTGCGATAGCACGCAGTGCAACACCTGCAGCCGCAGCAGTTCGGGAAACCCCTCAATCTGTGCCATCTTCTGGCGCACCATGTCCGCGCCGATCTCGAGATGCCCGATCAGCTTGCCCGCGGTCGTGTAATCGACACAGAGGTCGTGCGTCATCTCTTCGAGTTTGCCCACGTCGTGCAGGAATATGCCCGTCAGCAGCACATCCCGGTCCAGATCCGGAAACAGTTCCGCCATCGGGCAGGCCAGCCGGGCCATCTCATAACAGTGGCGCATCAGCCCGCCCGGCTGCGCATGGTGCCACTTCTTTCCCGCCGATGCCCGCGTAAAAATCGACATGAACGCCGAATCGTCCAAGAACAGCCCGTTCAGTTTTCTCAGCCACTCGTTCTGAATGGTGTTGAGAATATCTCTAAATTGCTGGGACTTCTGCTCGACATCCGAGGGCACGTCCACCAGATCTTCATACCGGTACTCGCCCTGGCACATCGGCAGCACCTGGTCAACCCGCACCTGCAACCGGTCCTGGTACGTCGTCACCGTCCCCCGCACGTTCACCACGTCGCCCACCTCGAACAGCCGCGATACGGCCGCCGCGTTGGTCCACAACACCCCGCCGATCTCGCCCGTCCGGTCTTTGAACACCATGCCCAAAAATTTGCCCCCGCTGCTCTGGTCGCGAAGATCCTTGCGAGTCGCTACAAAATGATCATTAATGAGATCGCCTTCCTGCAACATGGCTACAAACTGTCTTTTCATTAGTTTCTCCTGATTGGGTCATTGCGCCACGGCGCGCAAAAATCGTTCCACGGCCGCCGGCGCTTCCTCCGGCGCTCCCTCGGGCGCCTCTTCCGGCGCCTCTTCTACCGCCTCCCCGGGGGCCGTTGCGTTTTCTGCTGAGTCGGAAGGCGCACTAGCTTTGTCATCCGTTGCAGCAGGCGGCGGAATTGAAGATTCTCCCGACGCCCGGGCCACCGCAAACACAAAAATACGCTCGTCCGTGCTGGTATAGCCGTCAAGCGCGCCCCAGTGAAGCGCATAGATGCCCGGCTCGAGCGGCCCCATCAGGCGAACCTCCCAAAGCAGGCGTTCCGGCTCGTCTACGGGAGCCATCGCAAGCGGCACCGATTCGGTGAACACCCAGACCTTATCCTTGAGTGCCGGCGATTCCGGCGCGGCCGCCTCCACCGTGGCAAGCCGGCACAGCTTCGCGTCGTACGACGGCATCTTGTAACACAACAACAGCGGCTGGGCCGCCTGCGTCTCAATAATGCCCGTCAACTTGCCCACCCCGTGTATCACACGACCTTTGGATTCCACGTAAGGCCGCGGTTTCAGTGGCGCCGCCCGCCGGTACTTGTAGTCTTCGAAAAGGAAAAGGCCCGTCGTCTGTGGCAGACACCAAAGCGACAGCGGCCGCGCAAGCACAGTGCCCAAGCCCGTGTCTTCAATGACCATCGTGCCGGACGTGTATCCCGTTTTCATGAAATGAAGTTCAACCCGCCCCGGTTCCGTTCCCAGCCTGTATTGCCCCAAACCGTCGGTCAGGCATTGTTGCAAAGGATCCGAAACGCTCACCACCACCCCCGGGACAGGCTCGCCCCGAATATCGACGACCATTCCCCGAATCTCGGCGCCGCCCACAAGCTTCGCCCGATCGCACGAAACCAGACCCGCCGCAATTAGCAGCAGCAGCCCCGCCATAAAGGCCCGCATGGTTTACTGCTCCCTCAGATAGAGCGCGCTGATCCGGGCGCTTTCGATAGAATCGCCGGAGCACGTGTCCTGCTCGACAATAAACCACTTGACGCCCGCAGACGTCCCCTTCTCAAAAATCTCCGGCCAATGCATTACGCCCCGCCCAATCTCCGCAAACGCCCGCGACTTCCCCGCCATGTCCTTTATGTGCAGCAGCGGGCACCGCCCGGAATACTTTTCCAACGCGGCCGCCGGCTCCAGCCCCGCATACTTGATCCAGTACGTGTCCAGCTCAAGCGCCAAGTCTTCCGGCGCCGCGCCCTCGATCAGCAGATCGACCGGGTAAACATCTTCGACCAGCTCAAAATCGTGCCCGTGGTTGTGATAACACAGCCTGATTCCGGCCGTCCGCAACGCGGCGCCCGCCCGGCCCAACGCCTTGCCGCAATTCACCCAACCCGCCCGGTCCGGCGTCAAATCCCGGTCGATTAGGGGCACTACCAGGTAGTCCACCTCGAACAAGCGCGCATAATCTGCCGCGCCTTCCGGATCGTCGACCACTTTCCCGTACGGCAGGTGGGCGCTCACCGGTTTCAGCCCGGCATCCATCAGAAGTTTCTTGAACAAAGACTGTTCCAGCCCGACGGTGTCAGCGATCTCCACGTAATCGTAGCCGGCCCCCTTGACTTTGCGCAGCGTACTGGCCGGATTGATTTCCAGGTGGTTGCGCACCGTGTACAACTGCAGCGCGTAGGGAATTCGGCTCCTAAGCGTAATCGTAATCGGGCACTCCTTTTTCGGTGCGCGAGAAAAGGCGCAACCTTCAGCCCGCAGATTCGTTTAATACGGCTACCACTTCCTGTGGTTTCCCACACGCGATCAGGCGCTCCAGGAAGTTCGGCGCCTTGAGGGCCACCATCACCTGCGCAAGCAGCCCCAGGTAAAGCTTGTTCGAGTCCGGCGGCATTGCAAAAAGCACGATCACATGCACCGGCTTGTTGTCCGCCGCGCGGAAATCCACACCCTTCTTGGAAACTCCCACGCCTATCACCGGCCGCATTACCGATTTTATCCGGACATGCGGGATCGCCACGCCACCACCAATCCCCGTACTCATCGAATCTTCCCGCTCCCGGATAGCCGTGCGCAAAGTTTCCACGTCGCTGATCCCGCCTGTCGAAGCCACCGCGTCCACAAGCTCGTCCAGCACCTGGTCCCGAGTTGTTTCTTCGCCAAAAACCCGCACACACCGCGCTTCTATGTCTATCCCAAACGCACTCATCAAGTCACCTCATAAAAATACGCCCGGGCACGTTCGTCCCGGTGCTTGTCAAAACTCGAATTTCGGCAGATTGGCCCGCATCCGCCGAAGGGCCTCGTCCAGCCGGTGTTCTTCCACCGTCAGCGACAATCGAATATAGCCCTCGCCGTTCTCGCCGTACGCCGCGCCCGGAGCCGCCACTACCGCGCACTTCTCCAGCAACAGGTCGCAGAAGTCTGCGGATTGGTAGCGCCGGGGGACCGGAATCCATAGATAAAACGTACCGCATGGCGGGTCAGATTGCCAACCCAACTCCCGCAAAACCGCCAGCACACGCTCCCGCCTGGCCCCATAAATGCCCACCATCTTGCCGATAAACGCGTCGCAGTTGTCCAACGCCTCAATGCCCGCGTACTGGATCGCGTTGAAAATGCCCGAGTCCGTGTTGGATTTGACCTTGGCAATCGCCCCGACAATCTCCGGATTGCCGCTCGCCATCCCGATGCGCCAGCCCGCCATATTGAACGGTTTGCTGAGCGAGTTCAGTTCCACGCCCACGTCCTTGGCCCCCGGCGCGCTCAAAAAACTCAACCGGTCCACCCCAAACACCACCTCGCTGTACGGATTGTCGTAGCAGACAGCGATGTCGAAAGACTTCGCAAAATCTACCAGTTCCGCCAGAAACTCTTTCGTGGCAACAGCCCCCGTCGGGTTGTTGGGATAGTTCAGGTAAAAGGCCGTCGCTCTCTTGGCGACGTCCGCTGGAATGTCAGCCAATTCCGGCAGAAACCCGTTCTCGGCCCGCATCGCCACCGGCCACGGCTCCCCGCCTGCAAACCAGATGCTGGGCTTGTATCCGGGATAGCCGGGGTCCGTCACCAGAACCAAGTCACCCGGATTCACAACCCCCACCGCAAAATGGTGGCAGCCTTCCTTGGAGCCTATCAGCGCCACAATTTCCTTGCCCGGATCGAGTTCCACCCCGTACCGCCGGCCGTACCACCGCGCAACCGCCTCCCGAAACGCCAGCATCCCCCACTCCTCGTCTGTAGGATAGCGGTGGTTCTCCGGGTTCCGGGCGGCCGCGCTCAATGCGTCAACCACGTTCGATGCCGTCGGATCGACCGGGTCGCCTATCGCCAGGCTGATCACGTCCACGCCACGCCGCCGCGCATCGCTGATCTTGTTGCGTAACGTCATAAACAGGTACGGCGGCACTTTATTAAGTCGGTCGGCTGTGTGCATCGGCAAAAAAAACCTTACTTCTTCACGGACAATCTCCCGATCTTATACATAGACTGACCCTGTTGCAAGCGGAAGGCTGAGAACATCGGCGGCGCTGATTGGTCAGGGTGCCGGCGGATTCGGCGTAACCGGCGCGGTAAAATCCGCCGGATGATCCGATAACAGCCCACCCCGGACCATCTTGCGGACCTTCTCCAAGTCCACGTCGCGCGGCTGGCCGCTCACGGTCTGCACCATGGCCGCGGGCGCGTGTGCAGGCGTGGCAGGCGTCAAACCCGTCAGGCTAACGCTCACTACGGCTAGAGCCATCGCCGCCGCCGCCACCACAAAAACCCAATCAGGCAAACGACTTAAAGAGGTCTCGCCAGCATTGGCCAGGTGTTGCCGTCCGTCCCGGCACCGGTCGCAGCAGATGCAATCCATTTCATCTTGCGTCCCGACACCCAAGTCGCACCGGCCCGGAAGCCGCGCCGGCACTATCCGCCGCAGCGTCGGCAATCCATGTAACCGCGCCCCATTGATAAGCGACAGAAACGCCCCCGAAGGACAAACGTTGTGGCACCAGAACCGCCCGAACACCAGCGAAATCCCCAACGCCGCAAACGCCAGGCCCGCAACCAACCGATCCGCGTGTGACCCGAAAAACGAGATCAGCGGGTCCGCCCGAAGCACGTCCAAGTCGCGCCCAACACCAAAAAGCACGACCAGCAAAAACAGGACCGTCCATTTGAACACCCGCGTGTACTTCCAGGTCTCGCGCCGGGGCAGGCGACCGAGTTTCAGCCGCACCCCAACGTCGCCGATCAAGTCCTGCAACGCGCCAAATGGGCAAACATACCCGCAGTAAACGTTTCCGAATACCAACACCACCGCCGGAACCGCCGCCAACAGGAAAAATGGACCATTTAAGCCGATCCGCCCCAGTTGCAATGTCAGCAACGCCATCACTTGCTGTGTCGAGTACTGAAAGTTCAGCGTCAAGCCCAGCAGCAGTACGCTTGCCACTAAAACGCCCCGCCGCAACCAAACCCGCGGCCAATACGTCAAAACTACCCCGCACAGCATGAAAAAGGCAAGCAGGAGAAACTCCCGCCTGCCACGAGTATCTACAACCCGGCCTTGCACTGGCCGCTCCTCCCCCTGCAGTTCAAGCACGTCCCGGGCAAACCCTTGTCCCGCCAAGGCCAAGGCCTCTCGAAACGCCTCGTCCGTAACAGTGGCGCCCACAATGCCGTCCAGCCCTTTGAACGGCTCCGGCTTGAACACATTGCGTCCCCGCAGCCGGCCATCATTATCCCGCACCATCGACAGGTACATTGGCGTTTCACTCGATGAGATAACCTCGTATCCCTGCAACTCCCCCGTCTCATCCACAAAAACGCCTAGTTCGAAAAGGCCTGCAAACCCGTACAACGAACCTGCCCAGGGTTTGCTGCTGAAAATGTAGCCGCCTTTCTTGTCAGCCGCCTCCGGGACAACAAAATAGGGCGCCTCCGCACCGGTGGCCGGCGTTGCCCGCGCATCCTGGATCGGCCTCTCTCCCGAAAGCGTTTGGGCGCATTCGCGCAACGCATCCGTTTCGCGCGGTTGGACGGCTGCCGACATCATCTGCGACGCGAACAGCGTCAGTGCGCCGATACCCGCCAGTGTGTATCCCGCCGGCCGGACGAGCCGGTCGAACCTCCGGCTTGCCCGTTCAGCACGACGTCCGCCCGCCACCGCACCGGCCAGATTGACTCCTACCAGTACGGCCAACAAGGCTGAGGTCCACACCAGCCCCAATAGTGGCAGCAGGATGATGCCCGTCACGGCCGCGCCGGCCGCGCCGCCAAGGTTATCAAGCAACTCCAGGTTCGAACCGGCCGCACCCGTCGGCCGTCCCGCGGATTTCAGCCGTTGCGCCGCAAGTGGAAAGTACAGGCCCGTGAACATCCCGCTTGCCAGGAACCCGGCTGCCCACACCAGCTTCGACGGCCAGTCGCCCAGTTGAGGCAACCCCGCGATTACCGCCGCCTGCGCGATTAAGGCAGCGGGCAGAATAACCCGGGCGTGCGTTTGCGCCGCAATGAGGGCGCGTTCCGCAGCCGCGCTCCCCAGAAAAGCCCCAAGCATGAACAGGGCTGAAACCAACCCCATATCCAGAAACAATGAGCCGAAGCGCGACTGGTAGCCGAACATCAATACCACGCTGAGCGCCATACCCGCCATACCCGTCGTTAATATGAGCACGTGGCTGTCAAACGTGCCGGGCGAGCCGCCACGCCGTCTCTTCAGCAGATAAACGCCCCGCAACAGCGCGTAGAGAATCATCCCAGCAACCAGCACGCGGCCTAGCGCGGTGAAAAAATCGCCCCGGTTTTCCCGCGTCAGCAGACCCGCCAACGAGGGCAGACCCGCCTGCTTGATCGCCAGCAGCAGCGCGTATACCAGGGCCTTCGGATTGCTGTCGGTGTTCAGCAACACGCCCTCGCCCGACCGGTCGATCTGCTGCCGATAGGCTTGCATCTGAAAACCCACCCGGCCGGCCGCGTAAACCACCGGGATGTTCTCCGGCGGGTACATAGTGGCCGCGCCTGGGACCGACTCGTACCTTTTCTGCAGGCCCGCCGGGTCATAAAGGAACGGCGCGTCGCTCGCCATCACCCACGTCTCGTCGCCCGGCTTTATCGTGACATTGGAAAACACGCTGCCCAATGTGAAAACAACGCTGCTCCCTTGCAGGGCCAGTTCCTCGCCAACGAAGTTCGAGCCGCCCCGAACCCGCACCGAAACCGCCCCGCCTTCCTCGAGCAGGCCGCGCAACGTCCCGTAATACTGTTCAGTGACGTAGCGATTGAGGGCGAGTGTAGTGATATCGGGCACGTTGAGCAGAATCAGGTCGAATTTGCCGATTTCGCCCGTTTCGAGCGTTGGATCCGCCGGCAGGAGTTGAATCCGCCGCGTCTGTTCTTTGATTTCGGGTGGGAGCAACGCCATGAGCCGATCTGGATACTGGGGATCGGGATGATGCCAGGCCACGCGATCCAACTGCGGCAGTTGCAGAAATTTCTGGCAAATACCCAACCCGTCCCCGCCGATTACGAGCGCACTCCGCGCATCCGGCCGTTGCGCCAAATGTACCGCGGCCACTTCCGCGGCGTGATCGCCCGGCGGCAACGACTCGCACACGCCGCCACCCGAAACCATGTTGAACTGGCCTTCCCGCTGCCCGTACAGGTACTTGCCGTGCGCCGTGCTGAACGTCCCGCGATATTCATCCGCCGGAAGCAAGCGGCTCCAGGCGGCGCGGGTACCAGCCTCCGCCAGCCTGTTGCCCGCGTCTTCGTGCCACGGAAACAGCGCCAGGACCACGTTCAGCACAAGGATTATTACGCGCAAGATCGTCAAGCGACCCGCGGCAACGTAGCACAAGGACGCCGCGGCCACGAGAACCGTGGCCGCCCAGATCGAGACCGATTCCGCCGTCATGCCGCCCGTGATCGCCGCCGTTACGAAAAACCCCCCCGCGCAACTCCCCAGCGTCTCGAGCACGTACACGCGCGCCGCGGGAATCAGCGCCTGCTGTTCCGCCCAACGGCAAGCCAGCGTGAACAGGAAGCCCGTAAGGAAGCTCACTGGCGCATTGACGACAAATGCCATCCCTAGCATCGGCAGCAGCGGGAAAACGTCGTACGATTCTACCCCGGCCATCCCGCGCGCGTGCGCCACCAACACCTGCTGCAGGAAAAACGCCGGCACGTACAGCAACGCCACTGCGGGGAGGCAGGAAGCAAGCCGGCGGTGAAGGCGCGTCTCAAACCGGCCCGCGAACGCGCCCGCGCTGATCCATCCAAGCCACGCGGCGAAAAACGCCCCGATCGCTATTTCGTTTGACTCGAATGAGGCAAAAAATTCCCTGAACAGCAGCGTTTGCGCCACAAGGGCATAAAAACCAAGCGTCGCGATGACAGAGAAACGGGCTATTTGACGGGGACTCGTCATAGGCCGGCCGACGCCCCTAGTGGTCCTTCTCACTGAACACAATCGCTTCAAACACCGTGAACGACGCCCCCTCCTTCCACGCGTCCGCCGGCAGGCCCGCCTTCATCGCGAGATGGCTGAGCGTTTCGTCGAGCGTCCAGCCCTGTTCGGGCGCCACCTGCGGCAGGAACACCGCGCTCCGGCCCGACTTTTCCAGTACCATCCCATGTTTGCCGATAATTATGTCTTTGTATGATCCCACCGGCCGCGGTTCGGTGAGCGCCGAGATGTCCATCTCGATCCGCGGCAACTCGCCCGCCGTTACGGGCTGGAAACGGTGGTCGTTCACCGCGGCGTTGACCGCGTGATCCATCACGGCCTTGTACAGCGGGCGGCGCGGGAAGATTTCGCCGATGCAGCCCCGCAGTTCGCCGTTCTCGTTAAGCGTGACAAACGCACCCATCACGCGCTGCATCCCCGGCGTCAGTTTGATTCCCAAACTTTCCGGCGTGGCGGAGCCGCCATTCGTGATATGCGCCTCAAGCAGGCCCCGCGCAAGTTTCAGAAGCAGCGTCTTGTCCTCGTCGCTCAGCACGCTAACGGGTTCGGCCGCCGGTACCGCGGTTTTCTCGACTGCCGGCCACGCGCCGCTGAACGCCGCGCTCAAATAACTGACCGAGTTGGCATAATCGCCCGTGAGATTGCCCGACGTGTCATAGGCGACCTGGTGCGCCTCGAAATCTTTCGGTAACATTGCCAGCAAAACGCCAATCGGATTGTGCCCGCAGATCGTCGCCCCCGTTTCATCCACGTACCGCGCAAACGCCGCCAAGTCCTTGTTTGCAATGGCGGCCCACGCGCCCAAATCGAGCTTCTTCAGGTTCTCACCCACATCGTCCCGGAACGGCACGTAACCAAACCGCGGCCCGTAGTGCGTGAAATCGCTCGATGCCACCACCAGCGTCCCCGCATCGATCAATCCCCCAATAATCCGCCCCATCTCACGCGTCGCCGGCTCGTCAAGCTGACCCACGACGATCGGCACGAGCTTAAACTCGCCCAGCGCACGCTGCAGCAGCGGGATCTCGATCTGCACACTGTGCTCGTTCTCGTCGGCCCCGGGGACCGTCTTGAACTGCGGATACCGCTTCAGCCCTGCGATCAACTCGACGTCGAGCGGCACTTCGCCCAGCGGCGTCGCATAATGCGTCACATCCGGCACGCTCGCCACGTTCTTCATCGGCAGGCTGTGCGACGGGCCCATCACGACCACCCGCGAAAACGTCTTGCCCGCAACGCTCTTCACGGCCGCGCCCGCGATTGCCCCCGAATACGCGTACCCCGCGTGCGGCAGGATCAGCGCGTGCACGTTGTCCGGCAACTGCGCATGCGCTTTCCCGAAATAGGATTCGAGATCCGATTCGAGTTGGGCCAGATCCGCCGGATACCACTGCCCCGCCAGTTGCGATACGAAAACTTTCTTGGCGGGCGGTGCCTGGGTCGTTTCAGCGGCTTGGATACGCGGGCGTTCCGCGGCCTGTCTTGCTCTAATGATCCCTGCAAAAAGCACCACAACTGCCAGCATGAAGATCATGAACAGGAACGGGAAAACAGACGCGTACTGTTCCCAAATGTACAGCCGGCCCCACAATTTGCGTCGCATGATGCGGCCCTCGCTTTCTCGCTCGCGCGTGCGCGTGCGCGAAACAGAATCGGCGGCAGTGTGTACCGCCGCCGATTCCACGTGTCGACTATGCGATCTTCGGAACCACGAACGGTTCGCGGTACTCACGCGTCAGCAGTTTGTTGGCGTCGGCATCATCTATAAACGTTTCGGCCTTCGGATCGAACTTCAGCGTGTGGCCTATACGGTACGCCACGTTGGCCAGGTGGCAGTGGGCCGATGAAACGTGCCCAGCTTCCACGGGCGCATAATTGTCTTCGGGCTTGCGCGTCCGGACAAGACGGAAGAAATTGCGATACTCGCCCAAGGTGTCAAACTCGGTCTCGGGCACTGGAATTCCCTTATTGCCTTTGTCGTAGAACTTGAAGGTATCCTCGCCCTCGACGCCATAGCCTTCGGAGCCGTAGAACAGGTTGCCGATCTTCACGCCGCTCTCGTCGTTGGTGGCTCTGCCGCGGACCTCGAACACCAGCATCGTCCCGTCCTCGTACGTGAACGAGGCCGTCTGCGTGTTGGGCGTCTCCGCGCCGTCCTTATAGGTATACCTGCCGCCGCTGCTCTCGACCTTTACCGGTAGGCCCTTGTTCATACCCCAGGCGGCTATGTCCATCTGGTGGACGCCCTGGTTGCCGATATCGCCGTTGCCGTACGCCCAGAACCAATGCCAGTTGTAATGGACATACAGGGGGCTGAACTCGCCGGCAACCGCCGGCCCCTGCCACAGGTCCCAGTCAAAATCCGCGGGCGCCGGCGTGTCCTGCGGCCCGATGGCATCGCGGTTCTTGAAGCACAACGCCCGCGCCATGTACAGGTCGCCGATGATGCCTTCCCGCATGGCCTTCATCGCGCGCAGCCACTTTTTGCTCGAGCGGCCCTGTGTGCCGTGCATCACCATCCGGTTATGTTTCTTCGCCGCCTCGACAAGCTGCCGCCCTTCCCACACGTTATGCGACAGCGGTTTCTCGACATACACGTCCTTGCCGGCCTGGCATGCCCAGATTGCCGCGAGCGAATGCCAGTGGTTGGGCGTGGCGATGAACACCGCGTCGATCGAGGCGTCCGCCATCGCGTCACGAAGGTCTTTGTACAGTTTGGGCTTTTTGCCGCTGGCTTTCTCGACGTCGAGGGCCCGGGCTTCAAGCACCTTGGCGTCCACATCGCACAGCGCCACCAGTTCCGCCTCGTCCTTATTCTGCAGCACACCGCCGATATGACTCCCGCCCCGTCCGTGAAGGCCGATGCAGCAACAGCGGATTCGGTCGTTGGCGCCAAAAACGCGCCCGGTGGCCACCGTGCCCGCCGCGACCACCGCGGCCGTCGAGGTACCCAAGAATTGCCTGCGAGAAAGTTTCATGGCCTTTGTCTCCTGCTGTGTAAACGTTCCCAGCTATTCTAGAACAATCGCGCCCCAATGTCATTCAGGTCTTCATCCGTCCGATCAAAAAAGCCCGGCCCAGTTCTGCGAAAAACGGGGACTGGCTCGCTTTTTTCTGCGGTTTGAAAAAAACGTGCCTGTCCCCGCTTTTCGCGGCCCATCGAGCGCCGCTTTTGTTACTGAAGGTTCTCTTTACGCCAACTGCGGCACTTCAAACCCTTGGCGGTATTCGCGTTTGAGGAGGTTGTTGGCTTCTGTGTCGTTGCCGAATGTCTCGGTTTTCGGGTCGAAGCGGAGTTCCCGGCCCAGCCGGTAGGCGATGTTGCCGAGGTGGATATGGACACAACTCAGGTGGGCGGCGAGGGGCGGGGCAAAATTATCTTCGGGCTTCCTTGTGCGAATGGCGTTGAGCCAGTTGTCCCACTTCGAACCACTGGACGGCTTGGGTTTGTCGTCAACATTGATCTTTTCTTTCTTGTAGTTGAAGAAACCGACGCCACGGACGTAGTAGCCCTCGGTGCCGAAGAAACTGTCGCTGCAATCATCGTCGCCGCCTTCGGGGAATGAACCGAGGTTGCGCACCTCGAACGTCAGCATCGATCCGTCCTCATAGGTGAACGAAGTGGCCCCAGTGTTGGGGGTTTCGGCGTCGTCATCCCAACCGTACCGCCCGCCGGTGCTGTAAATCTTCACGGGCAAACCGCGATTGTGACCCCACACCGCGATATCCATCTCGTGGACGCCCTGGTTGCCGATCTCGCCGTTGCCGTATTCCCAGACCCAGTGCCAGTTGTAAGGAACCAGAAGTCCGCGGCCCTTTTCGTTTTCAAGATAATCATGATCCGGCGACGGGCCCTGCCACAATGTCCAATCCAGGTTCTCCGGCGGATTGACTTTCTTGCCGTGACCGATGGCCCTGCGGTTGCCGTTCTTGTACACGTACCCGCGGGAGTGGACGATCTTCCCGATGAACCCGTCGTGCATCAGTTTGATGTCGCGTATGAGCGTTGCATTCGAGCGGCTTTGCGTGCCGTGCATCACTACCCGGCCGTTCTTTTCCGCGGCCGCCACCGCTTGCCGCCCTTCCCAGACACTCCAGGACAACGGCTTCTCGACGTAGACGTCCTTGCCGGCTTGGCAGGCCCAAACCGTGACCAGTGAATGCCAGTGGTTGGGCGTGGCGGTGGTTACGGCATCGATATCCTTGTCGGCCATCACGTCGCGCACATCCTTGTATGCTTTGGGTTTCTTGCCGGTTGCCTTTTCAACTACGTTCAGCCCCCGCTCAAGCACCTTGCTGTCCACGTCGCACAGCGCAACGATCTCCGAATCCGGCCGGCTCATCAGTTCCTTGATGTGGCTGCCCCCCTGACCGTTAAACCCGATCGTGCAAACGCGAACCTTCTCGTTCGCTCCGAAAACTTTCCCTTTGGCCATCGTCCCGGCGGCAATAACAGCCGCGGCCGAGGTTCCCATGAAGTTCCTGCGCGTGAATTTCATCTTGATAATCTCCTGTTTTAAGGCCGGTGGCGTGCCTGCCGAACGTCATCACATTCTGGCCCGACTTCCAACCATTTTGGACTTTTCCCCGCCAAAATACAACGTCTTTCTCTGCGCAACCGGCCGCTTTTTGCGCTGCCCCGGGCCCGCGGCGTATACTCGTTCTGGCCGGTCTCGGCTAGGGAGTGGCCCCGAACTCCCGTCAACGTGTCCCGGAATGCCGGGCATCACTATCAATGGGAGGTTTTCCATGAGATTCCGTCTTGAAGGGCTGGTGCCCGCGCTCCTCACCCCGTTCTCCAAAAATGGCGAAGTCCTTTACGACCGGGCTTGTGCCCTCGCCGACCGCCTCGCCGGCCAGGGCGTCGCCGCCGTTTTCCCCTGCGGCACCACCGGCGAAGGCCCGCTGATGACGCTGCCCGAGCGCAAGAAGCTGCTCGAAGAACTCGTCAAGGCCGTGGGAAAGAAGATCAAGATCCTCGTCCAGATCGGCACGTTCGACACCGCATCGGCTGTCGAGCTGGCCCGCCACGCCGCCAAGGTTGGTGCCGTAGCCGCGTCCGTCGTCGCCCCGGGGTTCTACCTCTACGACGATATGGCGCTCGAAGCCCACTACAAAAAAATCGCCAATACCGTCAAAGGCTTCCCCATCTTCCTCTACAACATCCCCGGCTGCGCACGAAACGCGCTCTCCCCCAGTTTCATCATCCGGATGGCCACCCAGGTCGACAATATCGTCGGCCTCAAAGACAGCAGCGCCAGAATGATGGATATGACCCGCATCATCGACGGTGCGCCCGCTGGGTTTAACGTTTTTAATGGCTGTGACGAGCAAACATTTCAAGCCTGGGCAACCGGCGCAAACGGGTCCGTCACAAGTACTGCTAACGTCGCACCCGAACTGTTCCTCAACGTGATCAAAAACGTACAAAAAGGCGACTACAAGAAGGCCCGAGCCGCGCAAACCAAACTCGACGACGCCTGCGCCATTTTCCAGTACGGCAAAATGGTCGCCTATTATAAGGAAGGACTCCGCCTCCGCGGGTTCGACGCCGGCTACGTCAGAGGCCCCCAACGCGAACTCACCCCCCAGGAGCGGAAAGCGTTCGCAAAAGCGTTCAAAGCGGCGGGTTTGGCGTAACCAAAGCTTACGAGTCGCTCAAGTACCACAGCTAGTCCCTTACTGGCATTGCTTGAGATCAGTGCCTTGACTTCTGTGCAGAAACTGCCTGCTTCTAGTCTCGGTGTTCCTACTTTCTCCACGCCCGCATCGTAATCAAAGAAACCGCGACTTTTTTCAAGTCATTTCTTGACAAATAGCCGGATTTATATGATCAATGCTACCATACCCGCCTTATTGCCTTGACATGCTTAATAACTCGATATATTATTATTATGGCGCAGGGTCCCTTTTCTAACTATTGTGACTTATTGGCGTTCCCTTTGGAGGGGAATCGTGAATAAGATGCGACAATATAGGAAGCGTGGTCCTACTTTTGCGCGGCAACTTCTCCCTGCTGCCGTTGAAGCAGGGCGCTGGCTTTACGAGAAGTATGGAAAACCTTTGCCCACGCGCGAAAAGAACATCTCTGTTCTAAGCAGTTCTTTCCCCAACTCGGCCCTTCTCTACGCAAGCCTGGTTCATTTTGGCATCATCGAAAAGGTTAGCGGCTCTCAGGTTTTTTCTCCCGAATTTCTCCTTTTGCTGACAGGCAATGCTTCCTTAGCCAAGGCATTGTTCTTCAAAGAGCCCAGTTTTAGAGCGGTATTCGCGGGCCTATTGGACATTTCAAACGGTTCAGGTCGCGCCGTCTTGATGTCGGATTTGCGCGAACAGATTTGTGCCCAGAGAATACCTGAGAAGAATGCGGCGGAATTTGAGAGGGTGTTTCTTGAATCGGCGCATTATGCGGGGATTCTTGAACGCCGGCAAGAGACAGTATGTTTGGTCCTTGAAAGCAAGGAACGCGCCACAGACTCCAAATCTCCGAAAAACAGCGACGGCGTTCCTCCAGAGGAAGAACCGATAACTGCAGCGTTTCCCGCCGAGTTGGATCATGTCGATCAAGATAACTGGAATGCAGCGCAGATTGTGCGCGAGCGGTTGCGGATCCTTGAAGACTTTTTGGTTGGACGCGAGAAGCGTTTGGAACGTCAAGAAAGATATGACCTTAGGGTTTTGAATCTTCTCACGGGCAAGGCCGGGAAAGGATCAGACAAAATGGGCTGGCACATCGGACCTATTGGAAGAGATCTCATACTTGGGAATTCGGAAGTCCGGCAGGTATCGACCAGGGGAAACAACGCAGCGAATGTGCAAGGCAACACGATCCAGGTTACCGAAGAGATGCGACAGAAGTTTGAAGAGGGCATGGACCTCTTTTATACAAGAGCCATCAAGGCTGGTCAGCACATCGGTGAAAAGACAGAAGCGGCCGCCACTGTCGAATGGCTCAGAGAGAACATGAACCGTCCTGAGGAACCGCCTGAAGCATTTGCAAAGGTTCGCTTTGTCCGTAAGCTCGGCGACGAGGTGTGGCAGAGATTCAGGAATATATTAGATAGCTCTGTCGGTAGCTTCGCTGCCTTGTGGCTTCTCGAGATGGTACAACTAATTGAAAAGTACAACCTGTAGGATCTGACAATCTTCGGGCAGCACAAATTGACGCTGCAGGAATAACTATGGTGCAGGCGAGTCACCGCACATCTTCCTCACACGCTGGCGCGGCCGATGCTGAAGTATTTGAAACCATGGCCGGCCATGATGCGCGGCGTATACAGGTTTCGGCCGTCGAAGATGACGCGCTCCCGCATCAAGCCCGCCATCCGCTCGAAATCGGGGTGGTGAAACTCGCGCCACTCCGTCGAGATCACCAGCCCGTCGGCGTTCTCGAGCACGGCATAACTTTTGACCGCAACGTCGACCTTCGATCCGTACTGCTGGCGCACCCTCGGTCCCGCCACGGGATCGTAAACGACCACCGTCGCGCCGTGTTCCAGCAGCGCGTCCAGAACCCGTAACGCCGGAGAGCAGCGGATATCGTCCGTGCGCGGTTTGAAACTGGCCCCCCACATGGCGATCCGCTTCTCGCCGATGGTTTTGCCGTAATAATCGATGATACGGCTGGCAAACTGGTCAATCTGCCGGTCATTGACCGCAGCAACCGCATCGAGCATGGCGCAGGCGATGTTTTTCTCCCGCGCAAACTCGGCGCACGCCACCATGTCTTTCGGCAAACAGGACCCGCCGAATCCGAGCCCGGGGAACAGGTAGGTTGATCCGAGCCGCGAATCCGCCATCAGGCCCTCACGCACCTCCGAGATGTCCGCCCCGCACGCTGCGCAGATGTTGGCCAGCTCGTTCATCATCGAGATCCGCGCGCCCAGCATCGCGTTGACCGCGTACTTCGTCATCTCGGCGCTGCGCAGGCTCATCGTGAGGATCGGCTTGCCCGTCCGCAGGAACGGGGCGTAAAGCTCTTTCATGATCTCGAGCACCCGCACGTCGTTGCACCCGATCAGGATCCGGTCCGGCCGCATGAAATCGTCGATCGCCGCACCTTCTTTCATGAACTCCGGGTTCACCACCACGTCGAACGGCTGCGTAGTGATCCCCGCCATCGCCTCCCGGATCTTATCAGCCGTCCCGACCGGGCATGTACTCTTGATCACAATAATATGATAGCCGTCCATCGCTCGGGCCACCTGTTCCGCACACGCCAGCACTTCTGAAACGTCCGCGGCCCCATTGGGCAGCGACGGCGTACCCACGCAGATGAAAATGAGTAAACTGTCGTCAATGGCCGATTCGAGGTCGGTGGTGAATTTCAGGCGTTCTTCCTCGATGTTGCGCACCACCAACTCTTCCAACCCCGGCTCGTAAATGGGCAGCTTGCCCTCCGACAGCAGCCGGATCTTCTCGGCGTCCCGGTCCACGCACGTCACAAAATGGCCGCTTTCCGTAAGCCCGGTGCCAACCACAAGGCCAACATACCCCGTGCCGATTACGACTATCTTCATAAAGAGTCCGTCCTCAATTCCAAACGCAAATCAGGAACACTCCAATGTAGCACGCACACCCGCAATCGCGCAAAAGAATGAGTCCCCAACTCAAGGCGACTCTCTGGAAATCCCGTAGGGATTTGACAACCGTCAGCCCAGGATTGCGCCCACCCCGGAGGGGCCGGCGCTATCCTGGGTAGTCAAATCTCCCCGCGGAACCCCGGTTAGGGGTTCGACAAAGTTCAGTCCTTTCCCCGATACTTGACCAGCAGGCTTGATTCCTTCTCCGGCACCCGCAGCACAAGGTTCTCTGCCAACTCTCCGCCGGTCATGGTTTGCATCGTGCGTTGCCCGGCTTCGTCGATAAACTCCACCTCATACGCTCCCTGCGACCGTAGCGCCGACAGGCCCAGCACCAGGCCGCGATAAGCGCAGTCCCGACGCCGGAACGCCAGCACAATCCCCGAATCCAGGTCCGGCCGGTGAAACTGGTACGCCACAAACTCGTTTGGCGAGGCCGTGCACGGCGTCAGCGGGTAAAAATCGCCGTACCAGAACCGCTGGCTTTCCATGGCCTCCGCAACAAGCGCCTTCGCCTTCTCCATCGGGAAATTCTCGTCGAGATACGCAAACTGGCAAAGCAGCCCGCCCGTGGCCGCGCTCCGGGCTTCGTACGTCGTGGGCGTCCACACGCAGGCGGTGCTCAGCGGCACATACTGGCCCAGCGCCGCCGTTTGCAGTTGGTTCCAATCGGGGTGGCCGGCCGAGCAGTTGGTGTCGCTCCGCCACAGCGGCAACGACCTCGAGCACATCTCGATGTCGATCCGCCGCCCGCCGCTCGAGCAGTTGTCGATCAGCAACCCCGGATGCCGCGCCCGCAACTCGTCCCACATCTGGTACAGGCCCTCGACGTACCGGATCTCGGTCATACCCTGCCGGTCCGCCGCGTCGTTGTTGCGCCAATACGACAGCGGGTCCATGTTGAAATCGTTGCGGTAAAACGTTATCCCATACTCGTCAATCCGCTTCGACAGCAGGTCGGTGAGCCACTGCCGCGCTGCCGGATCGCTCAAGTTGAATAGTCCGCCCTTTTTCCCGCCCAGCACGAACTCGGGATGTTCTTCGGCAATCTGCGTGCCCTTTGCCACGCGTTCGGGCTCAAACCACAACACAAACCGCATCCCGTTGGCCGCACACGCGTCGCCAACGGGCTTCAACCCGGCGGGAAACGCCTCCGGTTTGCAGAACCAGTTGCCCACACCGTTCGGGAAGTTGCCGGGAAACCAGGCCGCGTCAAACCAATACGTGTTGCAGCCAAGCTGCCGCGCCACATCGACCGCCTCGAGTTGCCCCGCTTCCGTAGCCCAACCCGGCCGGCTGTTGTACCGGTCGAACGTCTGCAGTGCCGTGGGCAGCGGCGCCGGATTCCCGCCGATTTGCGGCACGTACTTCGCGAGCAGCAGCCGGCGCCACTGGTTGTAGGCCCGCTGCCGGTCGCCCTGCCAGGGGAGCATCACGATACGCGGCGTCCGGATCCGCTCGCCCGGATGCAGCACCAGGTGTGTCAGTTCCATCCCCGCCCGCACCCGCGCCGGCCCCGCTTCTGACCGGTCGAACTGCGCGCGCCACTGGCCGGTCCAACCGACCGCCGTGATGACGCCCGCGTCGCCGTATTGGAGCGTGAACCATGGGAACGCGCTGATCGACGAAGGCCGGCCGCCTGTCGGCGCTATCGAGATGCTGTCCTTAACATTGATCGTGCGCGTTTTCGGCAAGAACGTGTTCTCTCCGCACGCATCGCCCTCGAGTTCATGGAGGTAAAGCGGGTTCCGCAAGTAGCCGCTTCTGAGATTCACATCCAGTGCCTGCACGTCTTCGAGCATCGGCGAATCCGCGCTGCCGCCGTTCTCAAAATAAAGCACCCAATCCACGGCCGGAAACTGGTTGAACGTCGTTACAACCGCCGTGACCGAAAGCGAGGTTGCCGGATCCGTCCAGACGGCCGTGTCCACAATACGGTCGTCCTTCGTCTCACTTTTTACCTCATGCCGCCAGTTTCCGAGAAAATCGCGAGAGGAAACGCCGTCATATATGAAGGAGAAAGGCACGCTGCCTTCCTGCATGAGCAGCCGGGTCTGATTGTCATCGAGCATCCACATCGACCCGTCCGCCATCTCAAACTTCGCATCAGCCCAATCGGCCTGGTCGTGGCTCGCCCCGTCGTCTGTCGCTTCAACCTTGAGTGTCAGCGTCTCGGCGCCGTCATCGATAGGGACGTTGATCGGGAGAGGCTGCTCGCCGCCGCGCAGCGTAGTCGTGCGGATCTTTTCCTTGCCGCCGATCTCCACAACAAACTGGACGCTCCCCCGGCTGCCGCCGGTGTCGGCGTTATTGTCAATTCCGACCTGCGCGCGGAACGATTTCGCCCCACGCGGAATCCTGACCTCGATCTCGCTGTTGGCGTGCGTGCCGAGACCGTTATCGAATGGCGCCGTCCCGATCTTCAGCGGCGTATCGATACACGACCGGCCGAACTGGAGCACGCTGTGGTCTTGCCGCAACACCTTGAGCGGGATCCGCCCCGCCACATCCGGCCTTTCTGCGCCAAAGGCTGCACCGTTCCATGCCGCGGCATCCACCAGTTCGTTGGTGGAAGCAGCGACAGTATCTTGTGTAAAAGCCTGACCGGAAAGAGTGACAACGAAAATAGCCGTGACGGTACACAGAAAATTTGGTTTCAGCATGAGGTCTCTCCTTGTCTGGCACACTTACGGAAACGGACTCGCACGGTCGCCACGTCTGGGACGCCCCCCGGCAGTTGTGGGGGGTGTCCCGCTCTTGCCCACTGTACAACACCAGATGCGATCTCAACATTGGGACACCCCCCACAACTGCCGGGGAGCGTCCCAGACCGTCAGGTAAGAACACCCACTCGGCCGTGCTACCGCATTTCCTGGCCGCCGGTGACGTTGATGGCCTGGCCGGTCATATAGCCCGCATCCTCGGAGGCGAGAAACACCACCACGTTGGTGACGTCGTCGTATTTGCAGCCGCGCCTCATCGGCACCTGGTCGACATATTTCTGCCGCACCTCGGCTTCGCTGATCCCCTGATTGGCCGCGTATTGTTTGAACAGGCTGTTCACCCACAGCGGCGAATCGAGCAGGTTGCCCGGGCAAATCGCGTTGACGCGGATGTTTTTGTCCGCAAACTCGAGTGCAAGGCTCTGCGTCACCCCGATCCCCCCAAACTTCGACGCCGCATATGCGCTGTTGCGGTAGCTGCCTTTCTTTCCCGACTTCGAGTTGATCTCGATGATGCTGCCGCCGAGCCCATACGACAACATCGCACGCGCCGCTTCCCTCGCACAGATGAAGTACCCAACGAGGTTCACGTCAATCACTTTGCGCCACTTCGCAATATCGAACTCGATCGAGTCGCCCGAAAACAAGACACCCGCGTTCGCCACGAAAATGTCCAGACCGCCAAGCTCTGCGGCGTCTCCGTCAACCGCCTGCCGCACCGCGTCCGCATCCGTGACATCCACGCTACGTCCAATAACCTTCCTACCCGTCGATTTGGCCACGGCGCCGGCCGTCTCGCGAATCTTGTCCGCGACGACGTCCCATGCCGCGACGTTGCAACCTTCCTGTGCCAGCCGCTCCACGATCGCCGCGCCCAAACCCTGCGCCGCACCCGTGACTATCGCTTTTTTGCCATCGAGCCTCATTTCAGAAACCTCTCCAGCAGAGCCGCCTCGGCCTGTTTTGTCCACGCCCCTTGCTCCGTCAGTTTCTCTTTAATCTCAGGCAGCCGCACCGGGATTTCATCGATCCCCATCAGCGGCAACTCGAGAATGTGCGGGTAAATCACCGTCTTCCCGGGGAACCGCGCCGCCTTGACCCCTTGTAACCCTTCTCTTGCCGCGTTCAGCCCGCCGATCGCCGCAACGCTCAGGTTCGTGTTCAACTCGCCCGCCTCGACCATCCGCAGCACCTTGCGCAAGTCGCTGATCCGGGACCCGCTCGACCCGATGATCTTGATGCCCCGGCAAAGGTCCGACAGCCGGATCGACGCGTTCGACCCGATCCCCAGCCCCGCGAACACGTTCACAAACCCGTTGTCCGCCGCAAACGTCATCGCGCTCTCGACCAGCGCCGGCACCGGCGCAAGCACCACCACGTCGCTGTACCCTTCCGGCGACTCCGCCCTCACCGCCACATCCATTTCGCGCCGCGCCGCGAACTGCGTCGGCGCAAACGTTTTCAGCAGGATGCCTTTGGCTCTCGCCATGTCGCCGAACCGCTGCTCGATGTGGTTAAGCCGCGACCGGTCGAGGTCCGTCACCACGACCACTTTCGGCCCGCGCGCAATCTCGAGCGCCCGCTGCACGTGCATCTGGCCCATCGGGCCGCCCGCGCCGATGAACAGTGCCGAGCCGCCTTGCATCAGGTCGTGACGCGCATGGATCTCCGCCAGCTCCTCCATCGTGTCCGCCCCGCCGTAGAACCGCAGGTTCTCATAATGGATCCGGCCGATATCCAGCGAAACCGGCCCGTCTTCCTTCTCCCGGTCCAGCAAAAACATCGCCCCGTTTTTCTTCAGCCGCGGCGCAAGCGCATTCACAACCCGCGGCGTCGGACCCGCCACAACGATATCGTCGTAAAGGTCTTCGTTCAGCCCATCGAGCGCCCGCGTCATCACCACCCCATGCGGGTTCCCCGCGATCCAGGCCGCCGGATCTTCGTCTGTAACGATCAGCAGCCGTTTGTCCGCGCCGCCGGGCTCGACCCGGTCGTGCAGGTTGTACGACATCTCGACGCACGCCCACGGTTCCGCCAGCGCCGCCTCGCTGTACCCGGTTTCCGGCTTCACCGGCAGCAGATAGCACCCCTCGTCGCCCTCGAGCCCGCGCTCGTCGAGGTACGTGTACTGCCCCATCCCGCCGGGGATGAGATAGCCGAACGCAAACCCAAGCCCGTCAAAATAAATGTCCGCCTGCACGATGTACCGGTCGCCCGGTTTGAACTTGTCCGTCCACCGATCCCCCACCATCGCCACCGTCACCGAACACTCGTGACCAAGCACCGTCGGGTCTTTCTCGAGGTCCCGGCCGCGCAACCGCGGATGCCCGCTGCCCTGGTTGATGATCTTGATGTCCGACAGGCAAAGGCCCAGTGCGTCAACGCGCAGCAGGATCTCGTTCGGTTTGGGCGGGCGCAACTCGAGCGTCTGCGGCTTCCCGTTCCGACCTAAATTCTCAAACCCCGCTCCAAACACCTGCCACGCCACATACGTCTTCGGCAGCGGGAGTTCGATCTGCCGGAAACGATCCAGTTTCGACACCTCATTCTCCTATCGTTCATTGTGGTGCGGGCGTCTCGCCTGCACGTGCTGTGGTGCAACATTTTCGTCGGTAGTCTTAGTCGTGCAGGCGAGACGCCCGCACCACAATGAACACCCGCACCACAACCTCAAACGCCTATTTGTTTCTCGCGATACTTCTCGTCCGGCCGCGTATAGATCCGGTCTACTTCCTTCGGCGTCATGTACCGCGGCCCGCCCATCGAAAATGTCCCCACAATAATCTGCGACATTTTCTCCGCCATGTCGGTTATGTTGGTAACCGCCCGCGCCGAATCGCCGATCGCGATCAGACCGTGGTTCTGCATCATGATGGCCCGTGGCAGGACGTCCTCCTCGTTGATGTAGCGCCGCACACGCTCCCGCACTTCCCGCGCAAGCACCAGCCCCGGATCAACGTAAGGCACGTACACCGACTTGTGGCCCATCACCACGATCTGGTCCGGGCAAATCCGCTCCATCGCGACCTGCTCCGCCATCTGCGAACACAAAATCATATCCGTGTAAATCGGGTGCGTGTGCCCGATAAACTTGTATTCCGGATACCGCAGCAACAACGCGTGCAACATCGTCTCCACACTCGGACGACGCGTCTCGCCCGGCTCCACCAGCGCCTCCTTGAGCACCCGAGTCACCGTGTCATCGTTCGCGGACGGGTCCTCGAGGATGTCCGTCAGCTTCGAGATCGAAACCGCCACAAATCCTTTCTCATCGATAGTGCCCAACGTCGTCCCGGACGCTTTCACATAAAACGTGTCGTCATCGATCCGGGCCGACGTGTTCCCCTCACCCAAAATCGCATAAGTCCGCCCCGGCGAACCCAGATACCGCGACATCTCGACCAGTTGTTTCAACACAGCGTCAGACATGCAAGAAACCTCATTTCCAGTGCCTAAACGTTCAGGTAATTCTAACAAGTTAACGGCGCGTATTACACCTCGCGTTACTTGGTGTGAATAAAGCGCGTTCCGCGTGTTATAAAAGGCTATGGATACGAGGAGAGCACCGATGACCGATTCCGCTGGTGGGCCGCACGACGTGAGGGAAGATTCCGCCAGGCGCCAGACGCGGCGGTTTGTGATTTACTGCTTCCTCGTGATGTTGGCTCTCATTTTTGTGCGAGTGGCCGCCGTGCCCGCGTGTAAGGACGTTTACAGTGACTTGGGCGGCAAACTGCCGGCAGTCACTCTCTGGGCGCTCACGGCACTCGAAAAGTGGGACTCTTTTGTTTTAGTCGTCTCGGCTGCTGTCACCGTGGCTGTTGCGGCAGTCCTCTACCGCTTGCCCCCCAATTCTCAATGGCGCCGCCACGCTTTGCTTATTCCTGCCGCCGGTGGGGCCATAGTCGTCGTGTCTCTTTTCGCGCTGTTTCTCCCCATGCTCTCTTGAGCTGTAGTTTCTCCGTACTACTATCCGTCAACTTCCTGCGATTTTTCGCAGAAAATGAACGCCGGCCCCGGATCAAAGCCTGTCATCCTGAGCAACCAAGCCCTGCGGCAGGGCTTTTTTGTGGAAGAAAACCAAGATCAAAACATGTCATCCAAAGCCCGCCCCAAAGCCTGTCATCCTGAGTCCTGCCAGTCACTGGCTAAGGCTTTTGTTCATGGTCCTTTATGGCAGGGCGTGAGGATCCCCTCGCTCGGAACCAGTGGCGTCCCAAGAGGTCTCGCCAAAAAGTTTTCTTAGGAGTCCGCCCAGACACTGGCTATCATTTCTAACTCGGGGCTTTCCAATGGGCGGGCGTGAGGATCCCCTCGGTTACAACCAGTGGCGTCCCGATCAGTGCTCATTAAGTTCATGCCCGCAACAATACCGGGGGGATTCCGCCGACCGCGGAGACGCGGTCGGACGTCGTGCTGGATTCGGGCTCCTGCATTAAGAGTAGAAGCCATGTGCCAGCGCTCCTCGGAATGACACCTTCGGGTGCCTTTTGGTTGCGGCTACGCCGCGCCATGTCCTCCGTGACCTCCGTGGTAAAGATCCCCGCGCAATCCTAATTCCCCAGCGGCTGGCGGCCGTCCTGGCGTATCTTCTTAAAAAAACTCGACAGCAGCGCCCCGCATTCCTTCGCCATCCATCCCGGAAAAACTTTTGGCTGGTGGTTGAACCGTTTGTCTTCGAGCAGGTTCATCAGCGTCCCGCACACGCCCGCCTTCGGGTCGTACGCGCCGAAATACACCTCCTCGATCCGCGCCAGGATGATGGCCCCCGCGCACATCGGGCATGGCTCGAGCGTCACGTAAAGCTTCGCGTTCTCCAGCCGCCACGAACCCACCGCGGCCGCCGCCTGCGTAATCGCGATGATCTCCGCGTGTGCCGTCGGGTCTTGCAACGTCTCCCGCTGGTTATGCGCCTTGCCGATAATGTTGCCCTCGTGGACAATCACACAGCCAACCGGTACCTCGCCCGCATCGAGCGCACGTTGCGCCTCCCCGATCGCGTACTGCATGTATCGCGCGTTGTCATCAAGCATGGGGTGATTGTCCTGAAGAATCGGGGGCATGTCAAACCAAGATCGGACGGATCGGACGGATCGGACGAATCGGATCCGTCCGATCTGTCCGACTAATGATTCCGTTTCTTGAAATGCGTATAATCTAGCCATGGTTATGCTAAGACGTTGTGGTATTTGCCTTTGTGTGGCATTGGCCTCACCGGCAATTCCCGCCTTTTCACAGCAACCCATCGACCCCGCGTCCGTCTGGGAACGCGCTACCCTCTACCGCGACGAATGGGGCACGCCACACATCTACGCCGACGATTTCCAAGCCCTGGCTTTCGTGTTCGGCTGGGCGCAGGCCGAGGACCATCTCGAACCGATGCTGGCCGCATACCGGATCGCAAACGGCCGCGGCGCCGAAATCTACGGCGAGTCGATGGCCGAATCCGACGAATTCGCCCTCAAGCTGGGCCACGGGATGCTCGCCCGCAGCGCATTCCCCAACCTCGACCCCTTCACCCAGGAACTCTGCGTCGGGTTTGCCACCGGCGTCAACGCCTGGATCGTCACGCATCCCAAGCAGACTCCCGCCTGGGCCGACGGCGTCAACCCCGAAGACATCCTCGCGCTGCTGCACTGTTACCTGATGAGTTTCGCCCCGTTTGACCTGCCCGGCGCATACCGCCGCGGCGCGCCCGCCACCACCGGCAACGCATGGGCCGTCAGCCCAGCCCGGTCCGCCACCGGCGCAGCCATACTCGCCATCAACCCGCACGAGTTCTACGACAGCCCGTTCCGCTGGTACGAGGCACACCTCGTTTGCCAGAACATGAACGTCTCCGGCGCCACCCTGTTCGGCCTGCCCGTCATCATGCAGGGCCACAACGGCTCCATCGGATGGGCCCTCACGCCCAACCAGCCCGATTTCGCCGACATCTTCATCGAGCCCGCTTTCGGCGCAGAACCCCGGCGCGATCCGAAGTCGTTGATGCCGGGCGTAGATACGCAAAGCAGCGAGCGGCTCCTGCGCATGATGATGCTCGCAAACACCCGAACCTATTTCGTCAGCACGCCCGATGGCCCCATCGAACGCGCCGTCGTCTGCCTCGATTCCGCCCGGGGACCCGTCGTCAGCGTCGACGGCGGGCGCATCCTCTCCTACCAAGTCGGCGGGTACCGCGACTTCGGCACAATTGCCCAACTCGTCACCATGGCTTGCGCCCAGGACCTGCCCTCGTTCCAATCCGCCCTTATGATGCACCAACTGCCCTGTTTCCACGTCGTCTATGCCGACCGCGCCGGCAACATCTTCTACCTCTACAACGCCAAAATGGGCAACAAACCCGCCGTCGAAGTACCCCTCCAGATCGAGGAGGAAACCATTCCGCCCGCGGTCATCGACTGGACCACCCCCATGCTCGCCAGCCGGTTTACTTGGAGCGGCATCATTCCGCCCGATACGCTGCCCGCCGTCGTCAACCCCGCTTCCGGCTACCTCCAGGCCTGCGGCAACCCGCCCTGGGCCGCTACCGAAAACAGCGGCATCCTGCTCGAGATGTTTCCGCGGTGGTTTTGCTCCGACCGCGATACGTTCCGCGCCCAGCGCGTTCGCCGCTTGCTCGGCGCCGGCCGGCGATCGGCTTCTGATTTCCAGGCCATGCTGTTCGACGTGGTCGCTCCCCTGGCGGCCGACGTCGTACCCCTCATCTTATCCGCGGCCGAAGAGCGAAAAGACACCGTCGCCAATTCACACCCCGACACCTCGATCGGCATCGGCGAACTTAGAAACTGGAATTTCGTTGCCGACCCGTCAAGTGCCGGGATGACGTTTTTCCACGCATGGTGGGCTTCGCTGCACGCCCAGGACCTGTCCACCGTCCTGGCCGGTAAGGATTTCATTGCCGCCCTTAAAGAAAAATCACCCGCCGCACAGGATGCCGCAATCAACGCCGCCGCCGATGCCGCCAGAATGATGCGTAACGAGTTCAACTCCATTACCGTCCCTTGGGGCGACGTCCACACCCTCACCCGCGGCGGGAAGGAAGCGCCCGTCCCCGGCGCTGTGTCCGGCGAGCCAATCTTCGTGTCCGGCGACTTTATCTACGACTTCAAAAAGTGGCGCGCAACGTACGGGTTCGGCTACGCCATGGTGGTGTCGTTCGGCGAACAATTGACCGCATCGAGCCTGCTGCCGTTCGGCGCCTCGGAAAACCCCGCCTCGGCCCACTACGCCGACCAGTTGCCCCTCATGGTGTCAGGCCGCCTCAAACCAGCCTGGTTTTCGATCGAGGACGTCCAGCGAAACGCCGCCAACGCCCGCGGCAGAATCGTCCACCTCCGTCCCGGCGGTATGGACGCCCTGTTTGCGTTGCAGGCCGAAGAGCCCATCGCGGCGCGGCTTGACACCGCCGTCGAGGCCCCGGCCGAACTGCCTGCCGGGCTGGCCGCGTTTACACTGTTTGTCGCACCCCACCAAACCCCGCGATCCGCAGCCGTGCAAACCAACATCGAAATCCGGATACCCGAGGTGCTCTGCGCCGGCCAGGACCTCGACAAACTCTCCATCTACGCCCATGACGGCGCGGCCACGGAGGGCGCCGCCACGGAGGGCGCCGCCACGGAGGGCGCGGCCACGGAAGACGCGGCCACGGATGGCGCCGCCATGGAGGGCGCGGCCACGGAGGGCGCGGCCACGGAGGGCGCGGCCACGGAGGGCGCGGCGTGGAAACGGCTCGAACAGCAGGAACTCGACCTCGAAACCCGCACGTTCTCCGCCTACGATGACCGGGCCGGCCAAACCTATTGTGTCCTCGGCCCCGCTCAGTTAAGAGCCGAGCGTATGCCCATACCCGGCGAGGCCGACACGCCAGCGTTGCCGCCCCAAGTTGAATCCAGCCTGCCGCAGGCGGAAAATGTCCCTCAGCAGAACCAGCGAAAGTGGTGGTGGGGCCTGGCGGCGCAGCCACTGAGGCCGCAGCCGTCGCCACGGCCCGTCATTCGGCCGCCGGGTGCGAAAATGCCCGCGCCCGAAAATGTCGTGGGCGAGCCCGAACTGCCCAAGCTCGACATCGCGCTGCCGATCATCCCAAAAGACGCGGTCGACAAGGCCAGGGAGGCTGGCGGTGAGGAAAAACAGCCCCGCCGCAACTATAACGTCCATCTGCCCGGTGCGCGGGAACGGCAAATCGCCGTCGATCTAAAGAAGGAAGAGCGAAAAGCTAGAAAGCAGGCCGCCGAACTCAACAAACAGGCCAAAAAGCAAAAGAAAAAAGCAGAAAAAGAGTAAGATGCCGCATAGCGGTGCATGGGGGTTGGCTGGAATGAATGAGGACATGTCGGTGGGGGCGCGCTCCCGCGCGACCGGGTGGCGGCGGTGGTGGTGCGTTCAAAGCTTGAGCTTTGCGGCTGGACCTGTGGTCGAACAGGAGCTCGACCCCACCGGGTGGTTACCACGCGGTGCTTTTCGGGAGACAAGGGTGTGAAACGCAACCGATTCACCCAATGGTTGCAGGACGCGGCGGATGCGCTCCAGCGCGGCAGGCGGTTCGTCACCCATGATATCTGGCATATCGGCGGGCCCGGCGAACAAGTCTCGCCCGGCATCATCATCAAGCACATCCGCGTCGCCATCCTGCTTGTCAAAGGCGTCCTCAAGGACGACCTGCTCCTGCGCGCGTCCGCCCTCACGTTCGCCACCATGCTGGCCATCGTCCCGTTCCTCGCCCTCATGTTCTACATGATCCAGGCGTTCAACGTGGAGGGCTCCGTCGCCGACCTGCTCTCGATGGTGATCGGCTCGACTGTCAAAGGCCAGTCGACGCGCCAGTTTCTCCTCGACCTGTTCCGGCCCGCTCAGGAATCCGGCGACAACCCCACCGCCATGATCATCTCGCTGGCCGAACGCGGCGCCAACCCTGGCACGCTCACACTCGCCGGGCTCGTGTTCGTCCTGACCACCGTGTTCGGCATGATGATGAACATCGAGGGTTCGCTCAACACCATCTGGGGCATCCATCGCCGCCGGTCGTACTACCAGGCGTTTGGAAACTACATCAAGATCATCGTCCTGCTGCCGTTCCTGGTGGTGGCCGTAATGACGGTTCAGGCAATCCTCAACAGTCCCGACTTCACGTTCAGGCTCGGCAGGCTCGAATATTTCCTGCACTGGTCACAATACGCCATCAGTTGGGTCATATTCACCGTCTTTTACTACATGGTCCCGAACACCCGCGTGAAGTTCCGGTATGCGCTCCTCGCAGGCGTGATCGCCGGCACCCTCTGGTCGCTGCTCTCGCTGGCCTACATCAAATTCCAGTACGGACTCCCCCGATACAGCCTGATGTACTCGACGCTCGCGCAGATACCCGTCCTGCTGATGTGGGTCTACTTGAGTTGGCTCACGCTTCTCGCCGGCGCCGAACTCTGTTTCGCTTACCAGAACGAGAGTACTTACGCCATGGAGCGGCTCGCTGAAAACGCCAGCTACGCATACCGCGAAGCCGTCGGCATCTGGGCCATGGCCGAACTCTGCAGGCGCTTCGACGCAGGCGACACCGGCCTCACCATCGAACAGGCCGCCATGAACTGGAACGTCCCATCCCGTTTGCTCAACGACACGCTCCGCCTGCTCGAAGAGGCGCGCCTCGTCGTCCGAAGCGCCTCCGAGCCGCCCCTCTACCAGCCCGCCCGCTCGCTCGACAAGATCACCGTCGGCGACGTCGTCGCATGCCTGCGAGAAGCCGGTCGCGACCCCTCCACCCTGCGGCAGGATCCCGCCTACGAGCAGATCGCCCTGCGCGCGTTCGGCGGATCCGCCCCTTCCCCGGAAGTCACCATGGCCGACTTGGCCCGGTCTTCCGGCTGCCGGCCTGATCCCGTCAGTCTCGACACGGGCCGCTCCGCTCATACGGGCGTATAGATAAATATGACTGCGGACACCGCCCAGTTGCGAAAAACGGGGACTGACTCGCTTTTTCGGCAGTTTGAGAATAGCGTGTCTGTCCCCGCTTTTCGCCGCCCGCAGCATGAATACGTCACCGAACTTACAAACAGGAGCTTCTAGCCAAACATGCCTGCGGACGACGCGCAGTTCGACAAGGTCGAGGGGGTCGTCGAGCGTATCGTTTACGAAAATCCGGACACGGGCTTTTTCGTCGCACGCCTTCGCCCCGAAGGCGACCGTCTGCACCGGGAAGGCCGGCCCGAGCCCGTGACGTTCGTCGGAAACCTCATGGCCGTCTCCCCCGGCGAGACGATCCGCCTGTGGGGCCATTGGGTCGAGGACAAAAAGTGGGGCCGCCAACTCCGTGTCTCGAAATACGAAACCCTCATGCCGGCAACCGTCGCCGGAATCGAAAAATACCTCGGCAGCGGCCTGATCGAAGGTATCGGCCCCGTCTTCGCCAAACGGCTCGTCAACGAGTTCGGCCCCGAGACGCTCCGCGTCATCGACGAGCACCCGGAACGCCTCCGCCAGGTTCCCGGCATCGGCAGAAAACGCGCCGGCCAGATCCGCGAAGCCTGGAAGGCCCAGAAAGCCATCCAGTCCATCATGCTGTTCCTGCAGGGCCACGGGATCGGCACAGCCCAGGCCGTCAGAATCTACAAAAAATATGGCGACGGCGCCGTGGCCGTCCTGCGCGAAAACCCGTACCGGCTCGCTCGAGACATCCACGGAATCGGGTTCAAAAGCGCCGACAAAATCGCATCGAGCCTCGGCATTCAAAAAGACGCCCCCCAACGTATCGAAGCCGGTCTGCTCTACTCGCTCGAACAGGGCGCATTGGACGGCCACGTCTACCTCCCCCAGGACCGCCTCATGGCGGAAACCGTGAACCTGCTCGGTGTCGACGAAAAACGGTTGCACGGCCCGCTGGCGGCGTTGACATCGCGCGGCGACGTGGCCCACGCAGCCGTGGTACGCGAAGACGACCGCCTCTTCCTCAAAACGCTGCATGCTGCCGAACAGGGCTGCGCACACTACCTCAAGCGCATCATGAGGACGCCCGCCACCGCTATCACTGATCGAGTCGAAAATGCGATCACATGGGTCGAGAAGAAAAACAAGATCGAGCTCTCCGCCGAGCAGCGCGACGCCGTGCGGCTCGCATGTTCCGCCAAAGTCCTCGTCATCACCGGCGGGCCCGGCACCGGCAAAACCACGCTCATCAAAAGCCTACTCGATATCTTCGAGAAGAAAGCCTACGGCCCGCTCCTCGCTGCGCCCACCGGCCGAGCCGCCAAACGAATGGACTTTTCCACGGGCCGCCCCGCAAAAACCATCCACAGACTCCTCGAATTCAGCCCAAAAGAGGGCAAATTCCTCCGCAACGAAAACAACCCGCTCGACGCCGACCTCATCGTCATCGACGAAACCTCCATGGTCGACGTCTACCTCATGCACAGCCTCCTGCGCGCCGTACCCCCGCAAGCCCGCCTGTTCCTCGTCGGCGACGTCGACCAGTTGCCATCCGTCGGCCCCGGCAACGTCCTGTTCGACATCATCGCCAGCAATATCGTACCCGTGGCGTGGCTCAAGACCGTGTTCCGCCAGGCCGCCGAAAGCGGCATCATCCGAAACGCACACCGGATCAACCAGGGCCTCTTCCCCGAGTTCAACACCCGGGATTTCTTTTTCGTCGAACGCAAAGACCCCGCCAAAACACTCGAGACCGTCGTCGAACTCGTAGTGTCGCGCATCCCCAAAAAGTTCGGGCTCGACCCCATGCGCGACATACAAGTACTCGCACCCATGCACCGCGGCGAAGCCGGCGTCACACGCCTCAACGAGGCCCTCCAGGAAGCGCTCAACCCGAAGGGCGAACCACTCCCCCGAAAATCGTTCCGCCTCGGCGACAAAGTCATGCAACTCCGAAACAACTATGAACTCGACGTCTACAACGGCGACATCGGCACAATCTCCCGCACCGACGAAGAAACCAAAACGCTCGAAATCCGCTTCGACGAACGCCCCGTCCTATACCCCTTCGACGACCTCGACGACCTAACACTCGCCTACGCCGCTACCGTACACAAATCACAAGGAAGCGAATACCCCGCCGTCGTCATCCCACTTCTAACCCAACACTTCCTCCTACTCCAACGCAACGTCCTCTACACCGCCATCACACGGGCCGCAAAAATCGTCACACTCGTCGGCGACGAAAAAGCCATCGCAATCGCCACAAAAAACAACCGCGTCACTCAACGTATGACGCGCCTCGCCGAACGACTCCGAATGCCCCAATAATCCGGGCAGTTTTGCGAAACGAGGGGGAATCAGTTGACAAACCGACACCTTGTTCGTGTGATAAACGTGCATAATGCTGGCCTGGGTACTTTGCGAGATGTGTTCTTCAAGAATCGACCCGAAACTCTCTTAGGAAATTGTAAATGAGAAAGAGCAACAAAAGCCGAACGCCGAGAACGGTCTGGAGGGTCTCGAAGACGTGTGCTACAATAAGCGACGCGGGGTGAAAGTTCAGGTGTAACGCGATGACGACGGTTCTAGAGGCAAAACTGGAAAGCGTGGCGGAACTTTGTGCACGCTATCATGTTGCGCGCCTGGAGGTGTTCGGGTCGGCCACGCAGGGGGAATTCGAGCCGGGCCGAAGCGACTTGGACTTTCTGGTGCAGTTCCTACCATGCTCGCCGGAAGAACACGCCGAACGCTACTTTGGCCTGTTGGCGGATTTCCAGGACCTGTTTGGGTGCCGAATCGACTTGGTCGAGATCGGTGCGGTGCGGAACCCGTACTTCCTCGAAAACATCCAGGAATCCCGGACGCTCGTCTATGCGGCGTGAAGAAAAGGCCCTCCTGTTCGATGTCCGCGAGTCGTGCCTGCTGATCGCCCAGTTCACGGCGGGCAAGGATTTCTCAGCGTATACGGCGGATGCCGCTACCCGATCGGCGGTCGAGCGTCAGTTCATCGTAGCGGGCGAGGCCTTGAACAGACTAGGCCGGCTCAATCCCGACCTACTCGACCGCATTCCGGATAGCCGGGCCATCATCAACTTCCGCAATATTCTGGTTCACGGGTACGACCGGGTGGAAGACGAGGTCGTGTGGGGGATTGTTCAGAGGTACGCGTCTATCTTACGCGACACGGTGGAACGGCTTCTGGGGGAATCTTAACGGTGTCATATGCCGCGGCACCGGCAGACAACAAAAGCCCGGCGAGCTTCAAAGAAACGCCGTCCTGACACGACTTGATTGAAAGCACGAACCTTTGACAGGAGCTTGGCGGCTGGGCGGCGCGGGCGAGACGACCGTGCCTACGTTGTGCCGCTACTGTACACAGACACAAGGCTCCGAATACCCCGCCGTCGTCATCCCCCTGCTCACACAGCATTTCCTGCTCCTCCAAAGAAACGTCCTCTACACCGCCATCACCCGGGCCGCAAAAATCGTCACCGCGCACGCGCGCCTCGTCGGCGACGAAAAAGCCATCGCAATCGCCACAAAAAACAACCGAGTCACACAAAGAATGACGCGCCTCGCGGAACGGCTCAGGATGGCTGAACACTGACTGACACGGGCGACCACAGCGCGGCCAAGGCTCACAGCCAACACGGTGGGGTCGCGCTCCCGCGCGACCGTTGCGGATGCACCCCGGCGTGTGGTTGGAACCCGCGGTCGAGCAGGAACTCGACCCCACCGCGTTGCATCCCGATGCTCTGGAGTTGAAAGGTCGTCCAAGGTCGTTTTCATGTTCCTGTCCATTTCATATGCGTCTGTTTTATATAGCTCGTGTTGGTGCACTTTTTGGGGGCAGGAACGGAGGGAAGAAGGGTCGAGATTTGCGGAACAAGGGGGAATTGGTTGACAAAACGCGCGGCCGAAGTATTAGAGATGAGAATAGGTTAACCACAAAAGGTACAAGAGGCACAAAAGAGATTTTTTTGGCGACAACTGTTCGATATCTAATAGTTAGAGGTACGAATGATTGTTTGTCAGTCAAACTCCGACAATGTATAGACCTGGATAAGGCAGTCAGGAGTCACAGCTGGATTTCCATACAAGATTGAGCGGTATTTCTGCTCGCCAAGAGGGTGAATACTTCCGCGCCTTCGAAAGATGATGTCGCAACCTGTTGCCATTCTGACTCCTGGCCCCCGAGTCCCTATTGGCTCATCCAGGATAAAGGCCATCCCCCTGCTTACCCAGCACTTCCTACTCCTGCAACGCAACGTCCTCTACACCGCCATCACCCAAGCCCCAAGAATCGTCACCGCGCACGCGCGCCTCGTCGGCGACGAAAAAGCCACCGCCATCGCCACAAAAAACAACCAGGTCACCCAACGCATGACCCGGCTGGCGGAAAGGTTGAGGATATGCGCTCAGTAAAAAGGGGGCAATGGCCAAGCCTTTATTCGCATCTGAGTAAGAAATCTCAGTACTTGGATATGTCTGGCGTGCTTACAGGCTTGCGAGTGGCTTCGATCTCGAGTGGTTCAGCCAACTTAAAGAAACCGCTGCTGCGGTCGCTTGTTGAGAGTATGTAGTCAGTTACTTCTTGAACACGTGTAAGTATTGTTTCGAGGACCGGGTTGGTGACCGTCTTGTTTGCAGGTGCGAAATGGGCATTTGCGCAACATTCGGCAAGTATTTTGTAGGCCGGTATATGCGCTGCAATCTCCGAAAATTCGGCAGAATCCAAAACGTGCCGAAAGACCGGGACGTGGCGGAATGCGATATCCCGTTGCACCTTATCCAGTGCGGTGGCCTGTATCAATGCAAGTTGGCCTTCTTTAGACAACAGCATTTTCAACAAATCACGCGCCGCGGCCATCTTCTCGGGTGTGTTCTTCCTGATGGCAAAGCATTCCATTAGGCCCAGGGGCCGTATTGTCTTTGCCATTCCCGGCGTCAGCGATGGTGGGATAGGCATGATGCAAACATCGCGCTCGACAGTTAAGTATCGCGAAAGGATATAGCGTATTCCAGCATCGTTTCGCCAATCGACCCAATTGAAACCGTCAGGTACGATCACCTTTCGTTCCTGGTACCGCGAAAGTAGCTGGGCAAGGTTCACAGCACTATCACTTGGGACATCCATGGCTACGCTGATTAAGAATGTGCCAAACTGCTCATCAGGCATCCTTACTGGGGAAAAACCCGAAATCTGCGTGCCGGGATACGCCTCAAACGACAATTTTTCGGCGGCGGTCAGCATGTTCTCCCACGTTGGAAAGACGGGTTCCACGCCAACCCTTTTGAACGCGTCCTCCTGGTATTTCAACACAAAGGTTTCCACGCGATACGGCAGTGCCCAGACGTGACCCTTCGAAGCAACGGCGTTGTACACTTCAGGCGGGAGAATTTCCTTCGGATCCAGCCCCAACTCCTGAAAAATACCGTCTATAGGTTCGATAAAACTGTTCTCACAGAGAGACGGGATGTCATTGTCCCAGAAACCTACCAGGGCCGAAACCACGTCCGGCAGTTCCGTAAGCGTTTGGGGAAGCGGCGTCTGGGACGGGAATACATCAGAACGCGTTTGATATGCCGCAACAAGCTGAATTTTCGGTTGCAGCATCCTTACAACGTCCTCGGGAAGCGAACGGGCCGTCTCCACTTGGCCTACGCTCAAGACAACTTGATCCGCATGCGCGGCGGCAAAAAGAAACGACCCGAAGCAACCGAGGGCGATCATGCAAATTGCCTGTTTCATTGCCTCATCTCCCCTTTGCTTTCAGCTAAACTAAGCGTTGTCGAGCATGTTGTGCTTGTTACTTACGTCCATCATGTTCTTACCAGAATAGTACATTCTACGGTATGTGTCAACTAGCCGACCTCAAGAACTTTCTGTAAACGAGCCTTGGTAACGGGCTGTTCAACTCGCGGTTCTTCAGTGGAATTTTCAATAGCGATGGCGGGCTCGTGTCCGCAGCGTCGTTTCACTCATGAGGAAGAGGCCACCTGCGACAGTGCAGGCAAATACGCAGCTATTGTGTCATATGCATCTGACGTGGGCTTCGCCCACAACCCAGTGAAGCGCCATAAACTCGGCCGTTTTTACCCTTTATAAACCATTGCAGAGGAATTGCTTACGTCGGGTAAGCGAAAAACTTCTTGTTGTTTTCTATAGAAGCTGGAGTTTAAGGTACTAATTCGACCGCTGGTGGTTTCACGACAGTTGGGGACTGGCAGGTTCGTACAAAGACAGCAACTTTTCAAGTCCAGGTATCTGACAGATCGGCGCTGCTTGACGAGACCGTGCTTTTAGGCACTTCATTATCTGGGGGATAATCATACTCGATGTAAAATGGAGGGTCGTCCTCCTGGGCAATTTAGCGGGTACGCCCCGTTTTGCTGGTCTCACAGCCGTGTTGAAGAAGCGGTAATGCTAGCTAGGCAAACAATTCCCTTGACACGCGGAAGACAATCGCGTACTATTCTTGATGATCACTTAACAGTGAGAGGAGATTCACAATGAAAAACGGGTTAATGAAGAAGGTTGCCGCTACTATCTTCCTCGGCGTTCTCGCCTTTGCTGCAGCGCTGTTTGCGATCGGCCCGTCCGCCCTGTCGGCCGTCTCGACACAGGAAATCGTCGGCGGGTGTAAATGTAAATCATACACAGGAAGTTATGTGTCCCTGAATTGCGCGGGTAGTGGAACTGGGTGTACAGCAAAGCACGTCGACTGCTGCCGACTTCTTAATAATGGGGCTTACAGATGTAGGTCGGGGGTCAACCAATGTAGCGAAGTAATAAACTGTGCCCCTCCGAGTGGATCTTGTACTCCAGTTGGCGAGGTAATCATTGGCAAGAAGTGTGTCTTTTAGGTAGTCGTATCGGCACCCCGGAGTGAGGGGCGTGAAGAGGAGCTTGTGGACGGGGTGTAGGGCTTGAAGGGTGCTTGTTTGTCCTTTCGCTTTGATTTGGAGATAAACTTGCGAGTTGTTGTGGCTGTGGTCTCTTGCCTTTTATCATTGTCACTTAACACTGATGGTGCAGCAATTGACGCGGCGACCGCGGAAGATGAATCTCCGGAAATGGTTGTGGAACGATTGCGCGATTCCTACACATGGACCGCCAAGGTGTCTGCGCGATTACTTTGGGAGGGCTTACCGACTGAAAGCGGCCCTGACTATTGGGTAACCGGCGATTTTGCGTTTAGAAACGACCATGGAGAGCGAATGTTCTGGGGTGGGCGCTTGAGCTTCATGGATCCCGCTACCGGGCGTCCACGCGAAAGAAACAACTTCAGTGACATACATGAAGTGCTATACGTGAAGCAGGGCTCGCCGGTTGCCTATCAGTACGCTGGTCGAACGGACGATTCAAGCGCAGGCGCTGTATTCCTTCATGAGGAAGATCAGACACTCCATTTGACTGATCCCCTCAACTGTACGACCTTATTGGGTCATTGCTTTCCGTTCAGTTTTGACACCATACCCGACCTTCTTGCCTCAACGCCCCCCACATCTTTTGCTGAGGAGGAAGTGGCCGGAGTAGCCTGTTATCGTATAGAGGCTAGACTTGAGGCCGGAGAGATAACCGTGTGGGTGGCGCCTTCCTTAGGCTATACCCTTCAAAAATGTGTGACCATTAAAGAAGCCGAGAAGGATCGTGGTGCGGACGGCGAGCCTTTTCACCGCCTGACGGGGCGGGACGCGGAATATGTTACCCGAGAGACGTTTACGATCGACAACGTACAGGTGGAGCAGATAGAAGACAAGTTTGTGTGTACCAGCGCTGAATACAGCAGCAAGATTGAACTTTCGGACGGCGAGGTGGATTTCGAGCGCTACAGATATCGTCTTTCAGACATTGATTTTGACCCGACGTTCGACAACACTTCATTTGCACTCTCTGCTCCCGAGGGAACAGATGTTCAGGTTATTAGCTCTGAAGGGAATCGTGTGGGGGGATTTGAATGGCATGATGGGCGAGCTGTGGCAGCAATGGACGTTGAATCAATAGAAGCCATTAAGCAGACTGTGGAGAAGCTTAAGGGTTTTGGTGCTGACGGTCAAGCTGGGGTAACCACAGTTGTTACGCGAGACGAGACTCTGCGGCAGAGGGTTCAGAGTTCCTCAAACCGTATTCTCTTGATGATAGCCGTGTTCTCATTTGTCGCCATCAGCCTGATCCTTTGGGCGTTGAAGCGCGGCAGTCTAAACCGTCACGATATGCGGTGATTCCCCGTGTCTTTACCTTCAGCACGGACGTTGGCAACGTTTACAGGAGGCATGGTGTTGCTCCTTGTCTCCAGCGTTGCGCGTGCCGACCAACGGTCTTCGTCCAAAAGCTGCGGCATTTATTGCATGTTTGCTGTTCTGCAATGGTACGGCTATTCTGTTGACCCTCAATCCCTTGCCAAACCAGAATATCTTTCGGATCCGGACGGAAGCACCCTGGCAGACCTCAAAAAGCTGGCCGAGGCACACGGCCTATTTGCTCATCCGGTCAAAGACGTGAGTTCTCATTCTCTGGAGTTGATGGCATGGCCGATTGTTTTAAGTGTGCGCCCAAGTCCGGAGGACAAAGCTTTCAACCATTATACGGTTGTCTTTCCCAGCCCCGGACATCGTACGGTATACGACCCTACAACCGGTTCGTTTCACAGCCTGGCCGATCTCTCATTAGGCCTCTGGGATGGCCACGCGTTGATTCTGTCTGACGTGCCGTTGTCAATGAAACGTGTTTTCTGGCGCGAGTACCTGTTGTTGTTCAGCATCGTTGCCCTCTTGTTCATTTTACGACTGACGCTCTCATCGCGATTGAACGCCCTGTTGCCGCAGTCGATGTCCAGCTGGTTGCGCGTAACCACATCCGGAGTCTTGCTGATAAGTGTGGCATCATTAATGGCAGTAGCCGCGGAATTGACGTGGCGGCAACAGCCGTTGACCAAAAGCACCGCAACGGAAGCCATTCAGCAAAGACATCTTGATGCCTTCATCCCAAAACTGTCAGCGGATGACGTCGCTCAGGCAGTAAAAGAAGAGGCCCTTATTGTAGACGCTCGACTGGCTGAAGACTATGAAGCTGGGCATATAGAAACAGCCGTGAACATAGGTCCTTCTAGCGACCCCAGTTACATTGAGCAGGCTCTTGGCCGGTATCCGGCTACGAGGGAAATCATCATCTATTGCCAAAGTGCGGGATGCCCGTATGCAGGATATGTTGCAGGGCTACTTTGGAAAAAGGGCTATCACAACCTGGCCTACTATAAGGCGGGCTGGGTGGAGTGGGAAAACCTGGCTGCGAATAGGGAGAGTTCTCAGCCATGAAGAGATTTTCATTCATCACTGACGTGTTTGCCATGGCCGTCGGCTTTATTTTCCTTGCAGCGAGTTGGCACAAGCTGGTTTTTCCGTACGAATTTCTTTCAGGCGTCTACGCATACGAGATAGTGGGACCCGGGCTGGGTGCTTATGTGGTTGTGTTTCTGCCTTGGATCGAACTGATCGTTGGTCTTTCTCTTCTTGTTGGCCTTTTTCCGCAAGGCGCTCTCGCCATTGCATCGGGATGTTGTTTCGCTTTTGTGTTTGTGCAAGCGTCGGCTCTGTCAAGAGGACTTAGCATCTCTTGCGGCTGCTTTGGCGGGACTCCGAGCCCAGTAACATACGCCACTCTGCTGCGAACAGTTTTCTTGTTGTGCGGTTCAGTGGGATGTCTGGTGGTTGCGATTCGCAAAGCTCACAGATGTGCTGAAGTCGCTGGACAGGAGCGATAAAACTACGAGACTTCTGGCTATACTACAAGGAGTCGCCCGAGTTCAACCAAATCGCCTCGGCGGTTCCAGGGTACCGCGTCCTGGCTGGACACGTGCATGAAGGCCCGTTTCGCCCCGGCCGCCCCGGCCCGCTTCGAGCCGCAGCGCAAGGCCATCATCCAGCGGTTCGGCGAACTGCCCGAATTGCTGGCGCAGACCGGCAGCAGGCTCATGGGCTTTGTGAGGCTGATAGAACCCATACAAGTCGAGGCGCAACCGTCCACACCGGCAGCCCGCGACGTCTCGCGGTACTGACGCGGGGAATTGGAACATGCCAAACTCGAAAATGCGGCCCATTTTCACGTCAATTCTTTTCCTGCTCGGTGTGGCTCTTTTGGTTGCCGGTGCCGTCCTCTTTTTCTTGTCTGGCGGAACCGGCCCGACGCCGGACGAGCGAGTGCCAGGCGGCTTATCGGCAGCCGGCGCTGAGGCGATCAACAAGTACTGCCAGGAGAACCGCGACGTCATCGAGCAGATGCCGCAGCATCCGCGCACGCGGGAAGTGCTTGATCATGTAGTTGCCGTCTGGCGCCAGGATGCGCGTATCGAGAAACAAGCGGCGTTGGAGGAAGTAACCAAGGCGTTTAGGAATTCTGCCCTGGGCCTCGCGGCGTTAAACGAGTGCTTGGCGGGCGGAACATCGAGCGCAGATACGTTCTGCCGCGAACTGGTGGAACAGGAGCCCGACAGCCGCGTGGCCTGCATGGCATTGGATCGCCTGCTCGAGACCGCACCGGATTCGGCAGGGGCGTTGCTCGACGGCGTCATCGCGGCCAACCCCGGCACGCGTGTGAGCGTGTTTGGCCTAACCATCAAAGGCGACCGAGCGCGGGACAGGGGCGAGATGACCGTGGCCGCGCAATGTTGGCTCGACGCCTGGATAGCCGACCCGAAGCGGGTAAAGCCGCTGTACGACAATCTGTGCCTCTACTGGCTGCAGAACGGCGACTGGTATTACCCGTTGCTGATGCCGGCCGAGTTCCGCGAGGACGCCGTGTTGACGCCCGTCAAACAGCATGGATTGGCTGCCATTGGGCACGAGGGAGCTTCGGACGGATCCTCGCGAACATCGGTTTGCCAGGCAGGGAAGGCGTTGCAGGTGGGCGATACCGATTCCGCGGTCACCGCGGTTGAACAAGCCATGGCCCAAGGCGCAGCAGTTGCCCCTGAAGACAAGGCATTCTTTGGAACCGCTGTCTTTCTAGTAGGTGCTGAAAAAGACTACACCATCACCTTGGACTTGAAGACGTCATTGAAAGCCAAGCGCGCGCTGACGCAATGCCGCGAGCGGTGCCTCGAATGGGCGCAGGAGGGGTCGGCGGCGTTGCCGCGTGAACTTCGAGCCTGCTATGCGCTGCAGATTGCCAGGCGGCGCCTGCAAGACGGCCAAGTGCGGCCGGCGGTCGACGCGCTCGAGGCGGCTTGGCGCGAGAAGAGCCTCGAGCCATGGTGGCGCGAGCGCGTGCTCGAGGAACTCTCCAAGACGCTGGTCGAGGAGAATGCCGCCTATGCCGAAGCGGCGAGTGCTTACGCGGCCTACTGCGAAGAATCGCCGGCGAACGAGGCGCGGTTGCGGCTGATTTCGGCGGATCTTTTCTATCGGGCGCGTGAAAGCAAGCAGTCGCTGGAGCAAATAGACAAGCTTGTTGCCATTGCCGAGGGAGAGGCCCTGCTGCCGGCTGCCCTGTTGTTGCGAGGCATCAACTATCTGGATCAGGGAAACACGGACGAGGCCAAAGCGGCGCTCGAGCAACTCGCGCTCAACCACCCTCAAAACGAACTGGCGGCACAAGCCCTGTTTCTGCTCGGCAAAACCGCCCTTGCATCAGGCGATTCGAAAACCGCGCAGGCCTACTACCAGGACTTGGTCGATCGCTACCCCGAGTCTCCGCGCGCTGAAGAGGCGCGCATCGTCGTGACGCGGCTCAAGGAGCAACAATAGGCCATGATGGTACTACTTGCCTGCTGCCTTTTCCTGCACGCTGCTGCCGCGGAACCTTCCGTTGAAATCCTCAGCGCATATCAGTTCCCGCCAAACGTCTGCAAGATACTTATCCGCAACCACGGGGAGGAACCGTTGGACCTGCGCGAGCCGGAACTGAAATCGGGGGCAAAGGAAGGCGCGACGGCCCTTTGGACTATGGCCGAGCCGGACTTATTGACGCCTGATGGATCTTCATGGATCACGGGATTGTTCGCCTCGGCCCTTCCCGGCGAAGGCGAGATCCCAATGCGGCTCGTCACCACCGGCAAACAAATCCCTTTCTCCCTGGAGGCCAACCCACGGCTTGTCGTAACGTATAGCGTTCAGGTGCCTGAAGAGGAGAAGGTTTACATTTTCGTTCTTAACGCAGCCGCAGAAGACTGCACCATTACGGCGGCCGACATAAATGATGTCCCCGTTGCCCTTGCACAGCCGGTCGAGATTCCCGCGGCCAGGAACGCTCTGCTTTGCGGCAAATGCTCTGTACGTCCCGCGCCCGAATTTGAAGTGCCGCAGGTCGTTATCCGGCTGACGCCGTCTGGTGGCCTACCGGTGCAGGTTTTTGGCAGACTCTTCCGGCCGGAGCATACGGTTTTGCGCGGCGCGGGAAACACGTTCGACACGATTGACTGCCTGTCGCATGCCCACGGCGACGACACAACTGCTGCAACGAAAGCCATTGCCGCTGCCACAGCCCAGCGGGGGACGCTGCGAACAATCAAGTTCTGCAACATCGATGTAGGGGACAATGCGGCAGCCAGGTTTGCCCAAATAATGGAGCGCAACCACATTGAGCCACAATTGGCCTACAGCGACGAATGCGCGTCCGGTGATTATGTCCAAACGCTGCTGGAATGCGTCGAGAAAGTGCGGTGCGCCACCCAACCCGGCATTACCTATGCTTGGGTTTTTCCTTCGGACATTCACGCCCCTTCCTCGCCACCCTACGGTGTCGCGCGGCTCCGCACGATGATCTACACCATGCTCGCCGCAGGTAGCAAAGGATTTGAACTTTTTTCTCCCGAATTCCAAGACGCGGGCGGCGCCCATGCCCATGCAAACAACAGGCTCATGGAAGAGATCGCTCCATTGCGTCCTCTGCTGGCCCTCTCTAATCCCGTCGATCTGCTGGAATCGGAGGAACCAGCCGGATTTGTCGTTCGGACACTCGTCTGCGGCGACAAAGGGATTCTGCTGTTCGTCCTGCCCCGCGTAGATAACGCTGCACACGACGGCCGCCAACACTTGCCTATCCGCGGGCCCGGCTATCCTCTGAGCGAAGAAGGCTTTGAGATTACCAGCGGCGATTCTTTTTCCGTCACGCAACCGGATTCACGCCACTATGAGCTCGATCTCCCGCTCACTTCCCAAGCGCAACTGTACCTGATCCCAGCCCAGTGACCCAGCAAAACTAAAACCCCGGAACGGGGTTTCGTCTCGGGGCTCCTCCAAGAGTATCTATCAGCTCGGCGTTAGCCGAAAATCTTTTTGAACTGCTCGTCGTCGTCGAGTTTTTTGAGGTCGTTGATGACGAACCGTCGGACGTCTTCGTGGCTGATGGGGTCGGCGGTGTTGGCTTCGTGCTTTTGCTTGAACGGCGTCGCCGGCTTCTCGCTGACGACGGGATGCTGGGGTTTGGGCGGTGTCTCGTCGCGCACGTCGTCATCTTCGGCGATAATCTGGCCCACCCGGTCGCGCAGGAAACTTGTCAGCACCGTCATAATGTGCTGGCGTTTCTCCTTGGTCGAGCCGTCGACCATGATGTCCTTTTTGAGGGGCAGCACCTGGCCACAGAATACCACCACCAAACCCTGGCATTCCGGGCACGGGCCGACGATAATCGCACCGGCCGGGGGTAACATGATCTGACCTCTGGCACCGCAGTGCGGACATGTAACTTCGATAAGAGACAACATAAATCCCAAACCTTTCCGCAAACTTTCTGTAAACAGATTATATCTTTTTGCACTGCAAAAGGCAAATTAAATTGGTTTTTATCGGTTTTCGAGTTTAATTTTCGCCCTGATCAAACCCGCCGCCACCGTCTTTCCGAGCGGTATTACCCCCGCGTAGCGCCTGGTTCGGCTGCCTCGTTGCCGTTTTTTACGCGTTTACGCCGGCGCCTGCGTGTCTGCCTCGGGCGATCCCCCCGCTATGCGGGCCTGTATCTCGCCAAGCAACCCCTGCGCCTTTGCAGGGTCTTTCATTGGCCTGTCGTGCCAGCCCGGGTACGTCAACAGCGTTACGCCATACACCTGCCGGATGGTCTCGACGGTGATCTGGCTGGCATTTTCCCCGGCTGGTTCTATGCTCACCGTGTATTGTACACGAGACGGCACCACAAAAGCTTGCCGTCCGGTATTTTCAAACGCCACAAACAAGCCGCGCTTGTCGCGCGTATAGACCTCGAACCTGTTGGGTTTCTCGTGTTCGCGCAGGACCGCCTTGACCGTCTGCCACGCCTGCTCGAACGGCGCGCCGACGGCAGCCGTCTGGGAAATGGCGAATCCGGCAGTGTCGCGGGCGCTGCGAGCGCAGCCCGCCAACGGGAGGGCCAACGGGATTAAGAGAACAAGTAACACCCGCCTGTCGATTGCCATGGCATCTCCTTAAACACGCGTGATGCGTTACCGTCGCGACGGCGCGCGGCAACCGCAACGGCCCGTCGCAATCCAAGGCGGACGGATTCTATCACAGGCCAGAATCAAGGTCAATGCGTCAAGCTCTTTTCCAGCAAAGTTGACATAACTAGCCGGAGTGTCTGCCGGGCGCAGATGGGGTTTTGCGTGGCCGCCTTTGTCGGCGGGGTGGTAGTGATACCCCTAGTTGGGCCGCAGGCCACGCTTCTTGCTCTCGCGGGGATCCATGCTGTTGTGTTTGCGGCGCTGAGCCTGTCGCTGCTCAGGCCTCTCGCCAAACTTACCGGTTCAACAACCGTGTCAGAACCGTCCGCCGACGGGTAATGACCAGTCGGAACATACCATCCAGATGTTTGTTTTGCCGGGTTCCGGCGTTATGAGGATGATGAGCTTTTGTTCCTTTTTTCTGCACCAGGCGAGGTAAGGCAGCACCCTGTCTTTCAAGAAACACCCGCCAAGCAACATCCAGCCGGCATTCTGTGCGTTTTGGATAAGCACCTTTTCCACGGCAGCCGGGGAATCGGTTGTTGAAGCCGCCACCCTGAACTTGCCGTCGGGATCGACCCCGCAGTCCGGGCCAAGGATCCAGCCGGGGTAGCGGGGACACGCCTCCGGCAGCATGATCGTTGATTGCGTCTGCGGCCCCTTCGGAGGCAATGGATGACGCGGAAACCGCATCATCTCGATATTAACTTCGATCGACCGCTGGTTGGGCTTGAGCATGACCTCGATCGGGGTCGGTTGACGCTCAAAGACAAATGACGCCGCGAGAATCTGCCCGTTTTTCTCAAATTGCAGCCCGTTTTCGTCTTTGACAGGGCACGCGGTTTGCCGCCAGCCCAGGCTGACAGCGCTGCTCACAAGTTGTTGTTTGGCGGTATTGGCGTCGATGTCCACGGCAAACTTTGCCGAATGGACGCGTACGTCGTCGTACGCCTTGTAACTCAAGACGCGAAGGCCGGGGAACGTTGGAAGGTCGTCCGGCATGCCCGGCAGACTAATTGGGCCGGCGGGAGGAGATCCTGAACCCATTTGCCCGTCCGCACCGGGTGTGGCCGGCATAAGCATGTCCCGGATATCCACAACCGTCGACCGGTCGTTCACGATGAGTTCCAGGGTTAGCAGGGCGTTAGGCTTTGTGAACTCGAGCCGGTATGAGTCGAAATTCTGGAGTCCGGCTTTCTGCGCCTCGTTCACATCGCTTAACTCGGGTTCTGCCTCTTTCAACTCCCACCCGAAGGCTCGCGCCTGACGCGCCATCTCCCCGGCAACATCCTGGATTTCCGCGGGTGCGGTGGCGCGGAGGTGGTATATGCTTGGGCCGTCGAGGTCGCGCGTTGTGACCTGCCACCCCGGGTAGCTGGGAACGTCTTTGGGGAATGTTTCGCGCGAAACAGGCCTCCTGCGGTCACGTTGCGCGAAGTTCTTCAACTTCTCGTGACGCTCCCGCGCGGTGCGTTCATCAAAGAAATTCCTGATTTCGGGTGGTATGTTCTGCGGGTCAAATTTCTTGCCGTATTCTTCCAGGACATCCTCGAGCATTTCGCGGCTTTTGGCATCGGCACTTTCAAACCAGCGAACCCGGTCGTTGGCGTTGACATAGGACATCGACACACGTGTCCCTTTTTCGGAAGGATGCAAGTGTATGGTAAGCTCGTAATCTCCTTTCACCAGAAAAATCGTTGCGATCCTCGACCAGGCATCCACAGAACGTTCATTCCATTGCAGAGCTTTCGCGTTCCGTCGGAGTTCCTCGGCGACTTTGGCCTCCGGCGCTTCGACAAACGCAGTCAGCCAAAAGGTTTCGATGCCTCCAAATGCCGCGGTCTTTTCAACCGCTGCCATAGACAAGGCATGTTCCACGCGCCAGCCTTCGCAGACGGGCAGATCGTCCGGGAGATCTTCTTCGACATCATCCGGGGCGGTACCGTGCACATGTCTGTCATCTTCTGCCGATTCCGTCGGCACGAACTCGCTTGGGGCATCCGGAAAACCCGACCTGGAAGGCGCGGTCAGGGTCGTCATGAGGATTTCAGTTGAGCCACGCCGCTCCATCAGGGCAATCGTCAGTGTCCGCCCCGGCTTCTCCAGTTCCAGAATGATGTCGTTGGGTATCTTTGAGCGTTTTTCTTTCCAGCCGGCCTCGAGGGCCTGTTTTCGCAATTCCCGGATCACGTCTTGCGGCGGGTCTTTCGTAACGGCCTTGAAACTGAAAAACCCGCCGCTGGCCGCGTAGGCCCCGCCTTTCATGACTGTCCAGCCCGGGTACTGCGGCAAATCCGCCGGAACCTCCCCGGGCGTCGCTCCGTCCACTTCTTCGGGCGCAACGAGAGAGCCTTCGGATAACGGCAGCTTCTCCACACCGGCGATCTCGGCGCGCTCGGTTGACGAACGTGCCTGGGTGGTCTCCGGCCTCTCTGAATAGCAGCCGGCGCAAAAAATGAAAATGAGCGATCCCGCAACAAGGCTCGGGCTCCACAAAGCAGGCGTTGAACGACGCGCCGCCGTCAGCATGGGTGTCTCCCTTCCGGCACGGTATTAATTGTCGCTTCTCACTATAACAGGCAAAAGCCGTTTCAACAATGCTGTCCGAGGCGGCATCGTGGCTTCCACGGCGGCGCGGCCTGTCAAACATGCGTGGGAATTTGCTATACTTTGCACGTTTTTGAGGTAGAACGTGCAGGAAAAAGGAAAAAGAACGATGAGTTTTGCGATCGACGTCAGTAAGTATAAACGCCTTTCTCTGGATGTTTCGCAGAAGACGCTGAGCCCCGAGCAGCGCCGGCAACTGGATATCAACGTCCAGGTCATGCGAGACACGATCGTTTTCTTCTCCGCCATTGCGGGCATCAAAGGCTACGGCGGCCACACCGGCGGTGCGTACAGTATCGTACCGGAGGTCGTCATCGCCGACGGGTTTGTCAACGGCGGCGACAAATGCTATCCAATCCTGTTCGACGAGGCGGGGCACCGCGTCGCGGTTCAATACGCGCTTCTCGCCTTCAACGGGGAGATGCCGTTTGAGAGACTTTACGATTACCGCGCGCCGAACGCCGGCCTGTACGGCCACCCCGAACCCAACCCGCACGCCCCGATCAAGTTCGCTTCCGGCCGGCTCGGCCACATCTGGCCGTTCGTAAACGGCGTCGCCCTCGCCCACCGCGACAAGGCCGTGTTCGTGCTGGGTTCCGACGGCTCCCAAATGGAAGGCAACGACGCCGAAGCCGCGCGACTTGCAGTCGCGCAGCAGTTGAACGTCAAAATCATGATCGACGACAACAACGTCACCATCTCCGGCCATCCGCGGGACTACATGCCCGGCTATGACGTCGCCGCAACACTCGTCGGCCACGGAATGACCGTCGATGTCGGGCAAGGCGAACACCTCGACAACCTGTACGCCCGGATACGCAAAGCCGTTGCCCACAACGGCCCCGTAGCGCTGGTCAACAAGCGGCTGATGGCCCCCGGCGTCCCCGGGATCGAAGGGTCTCACGCCGGCCATGACGTCATCAAGAAAGAGCATGCCGTCGCTTACCTCAAGGCGCGCGGCCACGACGAGGCCGTCGAGTTTCTAAACCGCGTCCAAACCCCGAAGGTCAGCGTGTCCTACAAAGGTTCGAGCGCCGACTGGGTGAGCAACCGGGCCGAGTTCGGCAAGATTGTCAACGGCATCCTCGAACGAATGCCGGCCGAAGAACGGATGAAACGCCTCCTTGTTGTCGATTCCGACCTCGAAGGGTCCACCGGCCTCAACGCCATCCGCAAGGCCCACCCCGACGTGTTTATCAATGGCGGCGTCCAGGAACGCGGCAACTTCTCCGCCGCGGCCGGGTTTGGTTTCGAAAAGGGCCGCCAGGGTATTTTCAGCACATTTTCGGCGTTTCTTGAAATGATCATCTCAGAAAGCACGATGGCCAGGCTGAACGGGGCCAACGTCATTTGTCATTTTTCCCATGCGGGCGTGGACGAGATCGCCGACAACACCTGCCATTTTGGCATCAATATCTTCTTTGCACACAACGGACTCCAGGAAGGCGACACCAACCGCCTCTATTTCCCCGCCGACGTCCTCCAACTCAAGGCGCTCGTCGAGCGTATCTGGCAGGATGAGGGGATCCGGTTCGTTTTCACTACGCGCTCTAAAGTCCCATACATCTGCAAAGAAGACGGCAGCAAGTTCTATGGCGACGGCTACCTCTTCGAGCCCGGCAAGGATGAAATCATCCGCCGCGGAACCGCCGGCTATGTCATTTCCTACGGCGAACTGCTGTACCGCGCCCTCGATGCCGTCGAACGCGCCCGTGCCGAAGGCCTGGATGTGGGTCTGATTAACAAACCGACGCTCAACATCTGCGACCGGGAAATGCTCAAGACGGCCGGCGGCGCACCGTTTGTACTAATAGTAGAAGGTCAGAACCGGCAGACAGGCCTCGGCATCCGCTATGGAACTTGGCTTTTGGAGGCAGGCTACACGCCAAAATACGACTACATGGGCGTGCTTCGGCCCGGTGAAGGCGGCATTCCTGAGCATATTCCCCAGCAAAACCTTTCGCCTCAGGATATTTATGACAGAATTACGAAGATGGCAGTGAAGTAGAAACATTGCGAAAGAGCCCTGCCGGGAGTTTCCAAAAGGTCTCCCGGCACGTCCGATTTTTCCCGGCCTCGCCATGCATAAATGTAAGTCCTTGTGATACAATGGGTTGGCTCTTGGCGGGCGGCCTCGTCCCTCGAAGACAAATTCGTTGACATCGATTAACGAGGTTTTTATAATAAGCGTAGATAAATTGAGGGATGTGTTCTCCAGTTGCACGGGGACAACAGGGTAGAAATGAAATTGATGGCCAGTCTTCGCCCATCAGGCGTTCTGATAGATTCCAGTAACCGCGCGTCCTGCGCGCTAATAGCGGAATTCGCTTCGTTGCCGGCTGATTCGCCGGCCGCATGCTTGCCACTGGAAGCCGCGCAACTCTGCGCGCGCCGGATTAGATAACATTTCGACCCTGTCGACCCCTCCAGTAGTGCAATTGCAGGCACAGCCGTAATTTGCAGTTGAACTTCCCGTATCGGGAATGGAGGTCGAAAGCATGGCAATGCCACTCGTCCTGTTAATGGTCGGAGTGAGCTTCCTTGCGGGCATATTGCTGACCGTGATCGTGGCGCGGCTTGTAGCCAGCGGCCTGTTGGGGAAGGCCCGGCGCGAGGCCGCCCAGTTGGTCACGAACGCGGAACGTGAATCCGCCGCGATTATCAAGGACGCCAATACCACCATAAAAGAACAAAGTGTCGAATTGCGGGCACAAGTCGAGCGAGAAGCCCGCGAAATGCGCAAAGAACTCGTAGCGCTCGAAAAACGCATCATCGCAAAAGAAGAAGTCGTCGAAAAACGCGTCGAAGTGCTCGACAAAAAAAGCAACGAACTGGCTGGAAAAGAACGCGAATTGGCCGACCGTGATAAGGCGGCCGCCAAGGAGCGGGAGCGGGTGGTCGAACTTATTGCCGAACAGTTGACCAAGCTCGAAGCTATTTCCGGAATGACCGCCGACCAGGCCCGAAAAGCCATTTTTGCCCAGCTCGAAACCGAGGTGAAACGCGATTCCGCCCTCCGACTCAAGCGAATCGAGGACGAATTGGTCGAGAACGCCGAGAAAAAAGCCCGTTGGATCATTGGCGAAGCCGTCCAGAGGTGCGCCGCCGATCACGTCGCCGACACCACAGTCTCGGTAGTGGCCCTCCCCAACGACGAGATGAAAGGCCGCATTATCGGTCGCGAAGGCCGCAATATCCGAGCGCTCGAAAGTGCTACCGGCATCAACATCATCATCGACGACACCCCGGAAGCCGTTATCCTGTCGGGATTTGACCCGGTTCGGCGCGAAGTGGCCCGGGTGGCGCTCGAGCGGCTGATCCAGGATGGCCGGATCCATCCCGCCCGAATCGAGGAAATCGTCGCAAAGGTTAACGACGAGATACAGAAAAACATCCGCGAAATGGGCGAGCAGGCCTGCCTCGAGGTCGACGTACACGGCCTCCATCCCGAGATCATCAAGCTGCTGGGCCGCCTCCACTACCGGACTTCCTATGGCCAGAACGTCCTGCAGCACTCCAAAGAAGTCTGCCACCTGTCAGGCATTATGGCGGCGGAACTCGGTATCAACATTCCGCTTACAAAACGGGCCGGATTGATCCACGACATCGGCAAGGCCGTCAACCACGAGGTCGAAGGCTCCCACGCCATCATCGGCCACGACTTTGCCAAACGGTACGGCGAAAACCCCGTCGTCATCAGCGCCATCGGCTCACACCACAACGAAATACCCCAAGAAGACATCATCGGCGTGCTCGTCCAGGCCGCCGACGCACTCAGCGCCGCCCGTCCCGGCGCACGCCGTGAGACCGTCGAATCATATATCAAGCGGCTCGAACAGCTTGAGGCGCTCGCCGACGGGTTCGCCGGGGTTGAGAAATCCTATGCCATTCAGGCTGGCCGGGAAATCCGCGTCGTCGTATATCCCGATAAGGTATCGGACGCCGAGGCCGCCCAGTTGTCACGCGATGTCGCGCGGAAAGTCGAGTCGGAACTGGTCTATCCCGGCCAAATCAAGGTCACCGTCGTCCGCGAGACGCGGGCGGTCGAAACGGCCAAGTAGGCAACTAACAGATGCAAACCGGTGGGCTGCTGGTGCGGCCCGCCGGGTTTTTATCAGTAGAAAATGTACTTGACACGCCCCGTGCTTTAATCGTTTACTCTTCCCCGCGGAAGGACTGTCTTTTGAAGCCCAACCAAAAGGGTAAAGTTGCCGCGGAGCCACTACGGTCGGGTTATTAGCGCATGAAGATCCTGTTTGTAGGCGACTTGGTAGGCCGCCCAGGCCGTACGTGCCTGGAGCGGGTGTTGCCGTCCATGCGCTCGGAACTGAAGGTGGACGCGGTGGTGGTCAACGCGGAAAATGCAGCGGGCGGGATCGGTGTGACACCCCAGATTCTCGACGAACTGATGGCGCTTGGCGTGGAGGCGATAACGCTGGGCAACCACACGTGGCGAAAAAAAGAGTTGGTGGGCATGCTGGACCGGTACCCGACCACGGTGCGGCCGGCCAACTACCCGCCGGGCGTACCTGGGCAAGGCTCGGTCGTGATAACGCTGCAAGACGGCCGCAAGTTCGGTCTTATCAGCGTGTTAGGCCGGATCTTCATGGAATGTTTTGAATCGCCGTTTGTCCGGGCGAAGCAGGAGGCGGAATCGTTGCGCCTGCGGACGCCGGTGGTGATAGTGGACATGCACGCCGAGGCGACGTCCGAGAAAACGGCCATGGGCTGGTACCTGGACGGGTGTTGCACCGCCGTCCTGGGCACGCACACCCACGTCCAGACGGCCGACGAGCGAATCTTGCCCGGCGGGACCGCCTACATAACCGACGTGGGCATGACGGGCCCGCGGGATTCGGTGATAGGACTCGAGAAGGAACGGGCGATACACAAGTTTTTGACGGGCATTCCCACCGAGTTCAAGGTCGCGGGGGGCCTGGCCTGCCTTTCGGCCGTGGTGGTGGAAGCCGACGAGACGACGGGCAAAGCGTTATCAATCCGGCGGGAGTGTCGAACAAGCCCGCCGGCAGAACGTTAAGCGGCGCGGACGCGCCGATCCGCGAGGATTTTGGGGATGCATTTTAAGCGGTTGGAGATGTTTGGGTTTAAGTCGTTTGCCGACCGGACGCTGGTGCGGCTCGAGCAAGGGATCACGGCCGTTGTCGGGCCCAACGGGTGCGGCAAGAGTAATATCCTTGATGCCGTGCGCTGGTCGCTGGGCGAACAGAATGCCCGCGAGATGCGCGGCACCCACATGCTCGATTTGATCTTCAATGGGAGTGAAAACCGGCAGGCCACGGGCATGGCGGAAGTCTCGATCACATTCGACAACAGCGACTCCCGGCTGCCGGTGGATTTCGCCGAAGTCCAGGTCTCCCGCCGGCTGTACCGGTCCGGTGAGAGCGAGTACTTCATCAACAAGACCCCGTGCCGGCTACGGGACATCCACGAACTGTTCATGGATACGGGCATCGGGACCAACGCCTATTCGATGATCGGCCAGGGCAAGATCGACATGGTGTTGAGCAGCAAGCCCGAAGACAGAAGGTTCCTGTTCGAGGAGGCGGCCGGCATCATCAAATATAAAGCGCGCAAAAAGGTGGCGATGCGCAAACTCGAGAGCGCCGAACATAACCTGCTGCGGTTGTCGGACGTAATCGCCGAAGTCCAGCGGCAGATGCGGTCGCTCAAACGGCAGGTGAACGCGGCGATCCGGTACCGCGAAATGAAAGAGCAGTTGAGCGCGCTCGAGGTAAGGTCGTTGTGGCTGAGGTGGTCGTTGCTCACGGCGCGCGCGGCCGAACTCAAGGGCCTGTTTGGGACCGCCCAGGACGCCTATGAGAAAGTGATGGCGGAAACCACGCAGTTCGAGTCCAGGAACGAAGAGTTGGCGCTGAACCGGATGGATGTTGAGCGGCGTTTGGCGGCGCGGCGCGAGGAAGTGCGCGAGATTGACGCCGAAATGGAAAAGGCGGAGCGGCAGATAGCCCTGTTACGGCAGCAGGTCGATTTCCTGAAAGAACAGCAGCAACAGGCCATCGCCGATCAGGAAGAGTATCAGCAGCGGGCCGGCGAGATCCGCGAACAGATGGCCAGGACCGCCGAGGCGGCGGCATCGCTCGAGGCGGAACTCGCGGCGTGTGCGGGCGAAACTGAACAGTGCCAGCAGCGGCACGACGAGGCGCAGAATAACCTGGCCGATGCCGAGGCCCGGCTCGAATCGGCGCGTAACCGTATCGTGGCCAGCATGAACGACCGGGCAAAAGCCCAGGCGGAACTCGAGTCGCTCGGGAACCGGATCCAGACGGCGGACATGATGCTCGAGGGCCTGTACGAACGGCGGAAATCGCATGCCGAGCGCAATGACGCGCTCGCGGCGCAACTCGAGCAGGCCCGTGGCGTCGAGAGCGAAACGCTGGCCGCGATCGAAGAGTTGGCCGAATCTCGGGCGCAAGGCGCAAAAGATCACGCGGCGCGGGCGCAGCAGTTGCGCGACGTGCACGACGAGCGCCAGCGGCTGCGTGAACGCAAGAGCAGCCACGAGGCCCGTCTGGCAAGCCTGCGTGAGTTGCGCGACAGCTACGAAGGGTTCGCGATTGGCGTGCGAGCCGTGATGATGGCCAAGCAGCGATCGATGCCGGAGGTGCGTGGCGTGATCGGGCCCATGGGCGACCTGTTATCGACGGAGAAGACGTTCGAGCGGGCAATCGAGGCGGCGCTTGGCGGCAATATCAATAACGTGGTGGTCGAAGACGCGGACACCGCGAAGGCCGCCATCGGGTTTTTGAAACATAACCGGGCAGGGCGGGTGACGTTCCTGCCGCTGGACACGATCCGGCCCGGCCAGAACGATGAGAGCGACGCGGTGCTCGGCAAGCCAGGCGTGATTGGCCGGGCCATCGACCACGTTACGTTCGACGCCACAATTCAGAAGGCCGTCGAATATCTCCTTTATAACGCCGTGATTGTCGAGACGCTCGACGACGCGATCCGGATCGCCCGAAGCGAGCGGCGGTACCCGCGGCTGGTAACGCTGGACGGCGAAATCGTCTCGTCGTCGGGCGCGGTGACCGGCGGGCAGACGCAAAACGAAAGCCGCGGGCTGCTTGGCCGCAGCGCCGAGATCCAGGAACTCGAGGAGCAGGTCGGGCAATCCGAATCCGACCTCGAGCGGCTGACGGCCGAGGCGGAAAGACTGGCGGGCGAGCTGCAGGCGCTTGGCACACGGTTGAAAGAAATGGAGACGCGCGAGGCGGGGTTACGGACACAGTTGAACGAGATCGGCGTCAACATCGCGCGGTTTACGACGGAACTCCAAAGCCTGGGCAAATCGGCGCAGCAGGTGGATGAGGAGACGCAACGGATCGAGGAGGAACGGCAGCGGTTTGGCGAATTACAATCGGCGACGTCGGCGCGGGCGGACGAAATAGCCACGGGCGACGCCGAACTTCAGGGGGCGTTGGCGGCGGAACAGGACGGCGCCGCGGAAGCCCGGCAGGCGCTGGCGGCCCTCGGCGCGGAGTTGTCGGAGTTGCGTATCCGGCAAGCGGGGTTGGTGCAGCGGCTCGAAGAGGCCGAGCGCAACCGCGCCAGGGAGCAGGCCGAACTCGAGGAGGCGCAGCGCAGCGCCGCGCGGCGTGTCGAACAGGCGGGCCAGTTCCAGTCCAACGAGGCGGCGCTCGAGGTCGAGATCGCCGGGCAGATAGAGAAGGCTAAAGGGTTGGCGGACAACCGCGAGCAGGCGCAGAAACGCGTGGTCGAGGCGCAGAACGAGCAGGAAACGCTCCTTCGCGAAAACGACGGGCTGATCAAGTTGTTGCGCGACCTGCACGACAAGACCCGGGCGGCGCAGGCCGAAGTGCACCGGCTCGAGATGGAACTGCGGCACGATGAGGACCAACGGGCGTTTCTGGACGAGCGCGTGCTTACCGAATATCACATCGCGCTGGGCTCTTTGACGGCCGAACAGGTCGGCGCAGACGAATACGACGACGAGACGCGCGACGCGCTTGTGGTGGAACTGCGCGATAAGCTCGACCGGATGGGCCAGGTCAACCTGATGGCCATCGAGGAGTATGAGGCACTCGAACAGCGCAACGCGTTCCTGGTGACGCAGGACGAAGACCTGCGGAAAGCACGCGAGACCCTGCTTGGAATTGTTGCGCGGATTGACAAAACCACCGTCGAAATGTTCATGGAAACGTTCCAAAGGGTTGCGGACCATTTCCGGGTGTTTTTCCGGCGGCTGTTCAACGGCGGCCAGGCCAGGATTTATCTGCTTGATGAAAGCGACCCGCTCGAGTCGGGCATCGAGATTGAAGCGCGGCCGCCGGGCAAAAAACCGCAGGGGATCGGGCTGCTGTCGGGCGGCGAACAGGCGCTGACGGCCATCGCGCTCCTGTTCAGCATTTTCAAGGCGAAACCGAGCCCGTTCTGCGTGCTGGACGAGGTGGACGCGCCGCTGGACGACGCAAACATTGGCCGGTTTCTCGGCTTGGTGGAGGAATTCTCCAACGAAAGCCAGTTCATCATCATCACGCACAGCAAACAAACCATGGCGCGCGCAAACGTTCTGTACGGCGTGACGATGCCGGAACGGGGCGTATCCCAACTGGTGTCGGTACGATTTGACCAAGTGCCCGAAGCGGAGTCGGCCGCTTAGACAAAGCCGCATGGGCGGGATTCTCTTAAAATGAAGGTGCTCCACTTTTTCAGCAACAAGCGCTGGACCGGCCCCGCCGAGCCGACGCTGAACCTGTGCGTATCGCTACACCGGCTGGGCATCAAAGCGGACCTGGCGTGTTCGCCCGGCGGCGGCGACAGGCTCAACCAGATCGTTGAAGAGGCGCGGGACAAAGGCGTCGAGCCCATCCTGGACTTCCACCTGGAGAAACACCGCAACGCCCTGAAAAACTGGGAAGACCGGCGCACGCTCGCGCGGGTTGCGGCGGAAGGCGGGTACGACCTGATCCACTGCCACCTCAACAACGCCCACCTGATCGCGGTGCGTGGCCGGCGGCGGCACGGCTTGCCCGTGATCCGGCAAAGCTATCATGGCACGGGGTTCAGCGGCCCCTGGCCGTACCGGCGGATGCTGAAAAACACGGCCCACCTCATCGAACCCTCGACCATCGCCGCCGAGCACGACGCCCGCAAATACCATTACGACGAATCCAAGATCACGGTCATCCCCAACGGCGTGGATACGGTGCGGTTCGATCCGCAGCGCAATACGCCCGATGCACGCCGCTGGCTCGAGATCCCGCACGACGCGTTTGTGGTCGGCATCGTTGCCCGGTTACAGACGCACCGCCACTACGGCGATTTCCTCGAGGCGTTCCGCGTGCTGGCGCAGGAGCGGGACAACGTCCACGCAATCGTCGTGGGGCGTGGGACAAGACAGGATCAGGTGGCACTGAACCCCGTGAAAGAACTCGGGCTCGAAGATCGGGTGCATTTCTCCGGCTACGTGACGGACGACAATTACGTCGGCATGTTGCGCGCATTCGACGTCAAGGTCTACCTCGTCCCCGGCAGCGACGGGACGTGCCGCGCCGTCAGAGAAGCGATGGCGATGGGCAAGCCCGTAATCGCAGCGGATCGAGGCATGCTCCGCGAGATTGTCGACGACGGCAAGACCGGCGTCATCTGCGACGGCACCGCGGAGGGCCTGCTCGAGGCGTTGCGGCGATTCGCGCAAAAACCTGAGGATGTCAAAGCCATGGGCCAAGCCGCCCGCCAAAAAGCCGAGCGCGTATTCGCCCTCGACGCCCAGGCGCGGGCAGTGCTGCGGGTGTACGAGTCAGTCCTCGGCAAGAAGCCGACGAAGATAGATTAATATAATTGTCCCCCAAAGTGCTAACCTAAGGCGGCCAAGAAGCCGCATTCAGAATCGTTGTTCGCGACCTTGAGCCAATATCTACGCGTCGTGCGCAGATGTCGCGAACAAAGAGTCTAAGTGGACAACAAACAATGGCATCTCAGGGCACGCCTTAGCCCGCTGAAGCGGGCTAAGGTATCATGGAATTCTGATGACCTTGAGGCAGCGCCAGGCCTGCTTTGATCGTCGCGATCCTGCCCGCAAGGCTGGCCCGCCCGAGTTCCATGCGCAGGGCAGCGAACTGCCGGTCCACCATGGATTCAAACGGAGCAGGTCGCGTACCAGCGAGTCAGAAAGCCGCATTTCAGGGAAAACGAAATCCTGAAGGATGTTTGCGTCTCTCCCTCCGCCGGGTGCAGTCGAGAATGGCGGAGGGTGGGGGACTCGAACCCTCAAGCCCGAAGGCGCCGGTTTTCAAGACCGGTGGATTACCAATTATCCTAACCCTCCGCAGACGGTCAATTTTACCAGAACCGCGCGCGCCTTTGCACAAACCAGAGCCGGTTTCGGCCACTTCAACCTTTCGGCGCCAGCACGATGGACGTCTGCAGTGGGTACGCGCAGGTGCAGCCGGAACTGGACTCGGGGATCATCACCAGCCCGCCCGCGGGGATGATGTTGAGCCAGCAGCCGGGCCGCGACACCAGCGTGAGCGGGATGCCTTCCGTGCTCGGCACGTCCGTCGGGTACATCCTCGGGTTGCTGCCGCGGCCGAACAGGTACTTGGCCGAACCGGTCAGCCCGCCGCAGCCGCCGCCGCCCCGGTACGCGATATAGTCTTTCTTTTCGCCCGTATTGAGGTCGAATGCATAGGGCCTCGAGTAGATCGTGTCGCCGATGATGACGGGGTGCTGCCACTGTTCGCCGTGTGTGCCGCCGGGTTCGGCGGGCTTCTTGCCGCCCGGGTCCAAGGCTTGATAATTCGCGGCCCACTTCTCCTTGCCCGAGGCCATATCATACGCAAACAGGCCGTAATACACGCGGCCGCCCTCGTTGTAGCTGCCCGAGGCCAGCAGCGTACCCTCCGAACCGCTCAGGTACATGATGTGCTGGAACGGGAACTTGACCGGATGCTCCCAAACTTTCTTGCCGTTCCTGGCGTTCAGCGCCACGAGATGGGCGTCGCGGCAGAAAACGTCCACCCGGACGCGCCCGTCTTCGCCGCGCGCGCGCGCGCGCTTCATCACGTCTTCGCTGCGATTTTCGATCAGAAACAGCCGGTCGTCGGTCGCGCAGATGCCATTATTCAGGATGGCGCCGTCGCGGTGCGTCCACTTGGGCTTGCCCGTGTGCCTGTCGAGGCAGAACGCGTAATCGCTGATGACGACGGGCCGGAAGTCGCCCTCGAGCACGTCCACCATCGCCCGGCTCAGCACGTCAAACGAGGCCCCGGCCTTCTGGCCCGTGCCGAACAACCGGTCGCCCACGCCGTTCAGGTCGCCCCAATCGGCTTTTTCCTTGCCGGCGCCGGGCACGTTGAACGTGGCGATTCGCTTCCCATCTTTGACGTCGATCACCCAGCACTCGCCTTTCACCGCGAGGTAGAGGCGGTCGTCCATGATGACGGCATGGCCGCTGTTCTTCAACGCGCCCACGCGGCGCGAGTCCGGCGCGTCGAGCGTCCACAGCGGCGTCCCGTTGTACGCGTCGACAGTAAAGATCCTCTCGTTGCCCATCACGAACAGCCGCCCGTCTTTGAACAGCGACGACATCGGCCTGTGGTGGCGGTCGACGATATCGCGCGGGCCCGGCTCCCCGAACCATTGGATGCCCAGCGGGCCGTCGAGCGTCTCGCCGCTGGACGCCGTGTGGCCCGGGTTCGCGTATAGTTGCGTCCATTCGCCGGCGCCTTTTACCGCCCCCTGCCGTAGCAGCCACCCGCTCTCCTTCACCCACTCCATCTCCCGCCCCGGTTCGCCGCCGCCGAAGGCCGTTCCACCATAAGGCCGCATCAGGCGGGTCGCTTCACCCCAAGACACGTGACTCGCACCACTGCAAACTACGACGTTAGCCATGTACGTCGTGTACGGCAGCCCCGGGCCTGGCACGAAATGCACCGTCGCCCGTGATGGCGGCACGCCCGCAGCCAGCAGTTCGTCGCGCAACGCCCTCGCCCGGGCCTCGTCCGGAACTGCCATCAACACCGACAGTTCGCTTGTTTGCACGATTTCCAAGGCAAATCTCGTGTCGTCATATCCAAGCAGAAGACAGTACCCTTTGGAAAATCCGCTTTCCATTACAACGTAGCGGGCATTTTCGGCCCAAGCGCCTGGAGTGATGGGTGTTTGCACGGGTTTCTCGGCGCGCGGCAACGGCGCATCAATTCCGAAGCAGTAGATGGCGCCCGTATCCGAACTGGCGTACAGCCGGCCGTTGGCCGCGCTGAGCCCGTAGATGTTTCCCGCGACTTCGGCCGACCACGTCTGTTGCCCGTCAGCCGCCCGCACCGCCGTCACCTTGCCGCCGCCGCCCGAATACAGCGTGTCGCCCGCCAGGATCAGCGCGTACGGATCGCCCACCTCGCGCGTCCACGTGAAGCAGGCTTCCATCTGCCGGCCAAGCGCCGCGATTTGCTGCTCGAGCCCCTGTGCTTCCTCCGCCAGTTGTTTCATGGCGGCGCTGTCTTTACGCCCGAACGCCTGGTCGCGCGCCTTTTCCGCGTCTTCGAGTTTTTTCTGGATCGCTCGCTGCTCGACGGCCAGCCGGACATACTCGTGCCGGTCCAACGCGCGCAGCGCATCTTTGCCCTGCAGGTAGGCGATGCCGCCCGACACCACCATCCTCACGCACGGGAACGACGCCACGCCTTCCTTGGCCGGCTCGGCGGCGATTCCCAACTCGAGCCCGCCGCGCCGGCCGGGGCCGCTCACGACCGTGTCGTCGACCAGCAGGGCATACGCGCCGCCCGGGCCGGCCATCGGCCCAAGCCCGTTGCCCGTGGCCCGGTCGTACATGAACGGCGAGGTCCGGCCGGTGGGCACGAACAGGCGCGACGGGCTCGCCAGCATGTAACCCTGTGGCGAGGCTTCCGGGTCTTGCATCTGCCACAGGACAGAACCCGTTTCGGCATCCAGCGCGCAACGGTAGACGTCGTCCGGCGGGAACAGGCCCGCGCAGAAGTACGCCGCGCCGTTATCAACGGTCACGCCGGTCCGCACCGGCACGAGCGAAATTACCCGGCCGTTGCCGGGCAGCCGCCTGTCCTGTTCGGCCGGGCGGTGTTTCCACACCAGCGCGCCGTCCGACACCCGCACGCAGTACACATAGCCGTCGTCCGACCCGAAATACGCCTTGCCGTTCCAGACGGTTGGCGCCAGCCGGACCGGGCCTTCGCACGAGAAGGTCCAGCGGACCGCGCCCGTCGCCGCATCCAGGCAGTAGGCGCGGTCATCGGATGAGGACCCGAACAGGAGGCTGTCGCCGGTGACCACGGCATGAAACGCCCGGTCGTACGTGACGATGGGGCGCAACTCGCGGATTTCGTGCCAGAAGTCCTGTTTGGCGGGCGCCGGCCATGCCGGGGCCGGCTTAAAGGCCGGTTCGTACACCCAAACCAGGTGCAACTCCGCCGGCAACTGTTCGGTCGTAACTCCGCTGCGCGCGGCATCATGCAAGTACGTCGGCCAGTCATCGCACCACACCGGAGCCGCCGCCAGGACAAGGATTGCCGCCCCGAAAGCAACACACTGCCTCATGAGAACCCTCCTTCTACTGCTGGAGGCAGAATAACACGGAACGCGCCGCAGGCCAAACCCGGCTTCGCTGCTGGCGCAGCTACGCCGTGGCAAGCCCGTGTGCATGCGAGACGCCTGCGCTACAAATCCCGCCAGAAGTATCTGAATTCTGTGGAACAAGGGGGATTTAACTGACAGATTCCCGGCCAACACTACGTATTATGATAAATATACACGAAAAAGTTCTTTTGCGGCGTATCGTGGACATTGTGGATGCATGTGAGAAAGGGCTTGGGGTAGTTCTGGAAAGGGGGACGCCCCGCGGGGGGGGCGTCCCCTTTGATGCGTTTAAGCTGGGATCACATGCTGTTGGCGTAGATGAGGATGGCGACGCCCATGTTGACGGGGGCGGGGCCCGGGTATTTGATGAACTCGACGTGACCGTCCATGTAGAGGACATTGGAGCCGCCGGGGACATGGTTGAAGTCGCCTGGCTTGATGCAGACGGCGTCCAGCATGATGAAGATCTCGCTTTGCGCGCTGGCGGACGCGGCGGGATTATTGATGTCGGTGATGAGGAACCGCTCGATCCCTTCGCGCAGGCGGTAGACTGTGTCGCCGCCGCCGTTGCCGGCGCCTGCCACATCCGTATCCACGTCGTTGTCCAAATCACGCAGGACGGCGTTGAGCGAGGGCTCGTCGGTCCACGTCATGTCGCTGTCGCCGGTGTAGAGCGTCATAAGCCACCACATCATTTGACCGGGGATGGTTCCTTCGATGGGCAGTGTAATTCCGACGGCGCTGAAGAAGCCGCCAGCGTCCTGCGGATCGTCAGTATCTTCAAGCTTGTCGAACAGGTAGCCCAAGTAGGAGTAGCAGTAGGTGGCGCGCCAGACATCATACGAGTTGGGTTTCGCCAGGATGTTTACGCCGTTGTCGTCGTACATGTCGTCTTCGGTGAGCCGTGCGCTCGATGGGCAGACGAAGAGGTTGCCGTCGCTGAGGTATTCAGGATAGATGGCGGCGGCGTAGGGCATGATGAAGAAGCCCTGCACACCTTGTCCTTGCGGTCCCATGGGGGGGTATTTTCCGCCTTTGGCCTCGTTCGAGTACATCTTGAACACGAGCCCGAACTGTTTGAGGTTGTTTTGGCAACTGGCGCGTCGTGCGGATTCGCGGGCCCTGGCCAGTGCCGGCAGCAGAATAGCCGCCAGGATGCCGATGATGGCGATAACCACCAACAACTCGATCAGGGTAAAACCTTTTGATTTCATGTTGCATCTCCCTTGCCTAGAATTGAGACAAAATTTTTACGAACGGCCACTTTGAGCATGGGCCGTTGCGCGGGATTTGTCAAGCGGGTGAGGCCGACTTCGGCTAGTAGATAGTGTGTTGAAAATCAAGTGATTTTTGCGGCAACAGGTTTCTTTTTGGGACAAGTTTTCCACAGGGGGTCATAGGCTCGTCCGGAAACGACAATAGCGCGCATGAGCACGATAAGCTTGC